>Ga0307517_10009276_pt1 | contig 13982 bp, 17 predicted proteins | sample 23_EM_MG_FD_194515 | JGI IMG/M metagenome (GOLD analysis project Ga0307517, IMG submission 194515) | Populus trichocarpa ectomycorrhiza microbial communities from riparian zone in the Pacific Northwest, United States - 23_EM | ecosystem: Host-associated > Plants > Roots > Unclassified | place...
GTCGTAAGTAACTTCCTCGCGATATTTTGTCGGGATACTGACTATGCATTTCAGAGCCCGCTCAGTATGGTGAGGGATAAGAAGCCCGGTCGAAAACGTATCAGAAGAAGATCAAGTTGGAAAGATACTCTCAAAGGATTCGCAAGCGGAGGAGAGGTTGACGATGAAGATAATAAACACGCATATTCGACCGCGCCTATGAGAATTCCTTCTAAATCGTTATCACTGAGAGCCATGCCTGGTATGCTCGGTGCCGATGAAGGTTCCCTGGCTGACGCAGAAAGCGACGATGAGGATTTCAATGAGCGGAAGGAAGAGGATCGGCCAATCCAAGCTCGTATATTATACAAATATCCGAATGGCGGTTCCGACCTTCCAAAAAGTGATTCTGCTCTGGAGAAACAACAGCAAGAGTTGTCAATCGCTGTGGCTGAAGCCAATTCCCAAGCCGTCAGGGCCTCTTCTGGGAATCATTCCCCCGAACCAACGAACAGCAAAGCAAAGGAATCTGTTGGAACGCGGCTGACGATGACAAGTCGCACTGGTTATTTCCAGGATCGTATTATCTCGCCCAGTCTGGTATGTGAACGACTGTCGGCAATATGTATTCTATAACTAATGTTCTTTGTGGAGATGCGCGCTATGGCTATTCTGTACATTGGACCCCATCGAAATCCTGATTTTGCGACAGATTATCATATATCACCCATCCTGGCGCCAGATCACCTCCTTGCCCAATTTCCGCCTCTTTTGATGCAGTGTGGAGAGAAGGACCCGTTCGTTGATGATACAGTAATCTTCGCTGGCCGGGTGCGAGAGGCAAAACGAGCGCGGAAAATCGAGCTTGATCTCGCGTTGTCGGGAAAGAGTGCCAGATTTGGGGAAGGTTTACGGATGAGTTCTGCCGATGGTCATGCAGATGGCAAAATGACCGCAGATATGAAGAAGGAACGGGACAAGCTTTCTCGAGAAATTGACTCTGATTGGGTGCAGATGGTCCTATTTTCGGACTGGAGTCACGGATATCTGCAGATGCCAACGCTGATGAGCGAAGCCAAAGCTGTGCGGTTTTTTATATGCTTCTGATTGGAACATGTCTTGACTCATTCTTCAGGTCATTGAAGAGCTTGCGGAGTGGATTGATCATGCATTTGACAGGTATCGACCAATAATCCCAGAAGCCAAAGAGAGGAATGGCGAGAGAGCACAGACACTTTTGACGCCCACCACCACACAGCCATTGGGATCCCCTCTCACGTCGGAAACAGAGACCGACGACACAGGAATTACGTTTGTGCCGAGACGACAGCCGGAACAGGCAGCCATGCATCGAGTGATTACGCCCATCCCCGGATCGCCACTCGTTTCGGATACCACCTTGGAGGGTGATAGAAGGGAAGAAACTCTGGAGGGAGTGGGGACACGAGTGCAAACACCGGAGAAGCCGTCGACGCCACGGCAGACGGGCCAGACGATCACTGAGAGCGAGCTGATGCGAAGACGACGACTATTGGACGCACACATATTTGAGTAGATAGCATTACATGTAATAGCCTTTTTTGTGCTGTGTTGCACTGCCACGATCGCGGATTCTGTTGTGTGTGATCTTGAAGCAACTCTTTCCTCTTCACGAACACATGGCCACGGAGTCCATTCCCTTTGCTCCTCCTCCTCAGTATCCCGCAGCTGCCGTCCCTATTCCACAAGGCATCCCAACAGAGGGCCCTGCGTCTCATCCAGATGGTCCTCCGCCCCGCGAATATCCTTATGAACTCCCCAGACCTCCGTATTCCCAACCCTCATCTTCAACTGGTCCTCCTATCATGAACAGTCCGCCACCTTCAAGTCCCAAGCCAGACGCCTACTATGCCCCAAATGCCGCTCAACTCTATACCCAGGCCCAGCAGCAGCTCTTGCAACCCCCCCAACCATCGACGTCCTCATCTCCCTCAGCAGACCAGACCGCAGCTCTTCCTTCTGCAGGCGCCGGCGCCAATCACTATCCATCTTCTGCTGGCGTTCCGCGTTTGCCACCCATCCTTCAGGTCGAAAAACAGCAAGTAACGACATCGGCGACCCAACTGGCGAGCGCCAGTCGCCGTCGCAATGAAGCCCACTTTGTCTGCCCAGTACCAGGCTGCGGAAGCACATTTACACGTCGATTCAACCTTCGAGGTCAGTCATCTTCATTTGCCAACCCTTCGCCATTTTATCTCTCGTCTATCCTGTAGGCCATTTGCGATCCCACACGGAGGAGAGACCATACGTTTGCGAATGGCCAGGCTGTAAGAAGGGCTTTGCCCGTCAACACGACTGCAAGTACGTTCCTCCTTTTATCTGTGCTCCCTTTTTTGTGTGTCAGGCGCTTAACACTTCAATCTCCAGACGTCACCAGGCTCTACACGCAGCCAAGTCTCAGTCTAATATTTGCCAGGGTTGTAAGAAGACTTTCAGCCGGTTGGATGCTCTAAACGTGAGTCTCTTTCTTCCATTGCACTGGAATTGCCATTGATCGCCTCTTCTGCCTTCTAGCGACACCGTACGTTCTTTGCAATGAGCACATGACAGCATCCAACATTCTAACGTCCTCCCTTTCTATTAACAGTTCGTTCCGATGGCGGTGCCGAGTGCAGGGCATCAAACCCCAAGTTTGCGGCGATGGAGGTCGAGCCAGCACACTCGAACGGCCAAGGGGTCAGTCGAGAACAACACTCCCTTCAATAATGGGTACTTATGTAACATACACCGCTTTGAGGATTGGCCAGTTCGACTCGTGTAATTATTTTATTGCTATCATACTGTTGGTTTTATCGTACAAGGAAAGGTTTCCTTACAGTCCCAATCTATAAACGTCAAACAAAATGCTGTGCTTAAGTAGCTGTATGTAATAACACGTGAGACCGGGAAACCGGTAATACACATTACAAGAAATAATTACTGGACAACTTACCTCTTATCGTCAACCATGGCTCTCCCGATGCTTGTTGGAGGGGGCGCAGACTGTGGACCCTCAAATCCATTGCAAGGTCTCTCGAAACGATTCGACCAAGATAGGGGTCTCCAACAGGTGCGAGATACGAACTTCATTAAAAAGCGCAGGGTCTCATGTTTAATTCTTAGGATCACTTTGGCGCAGGCCGTGCTGGACCTTCGCGAGAGGTATTCGATAGCCCAATACAGCAGTATTCATCCTTATCCGTGCCATAGGTTTTCCGAACACAGCAAGGCAATCCCTCGCACGATCATGACGCTGCCCGGTTTTTTTCGGGCAATGCATCCACTGCACCTCAATTTATCGCGGAACCCAATTTCGACTTGTCTGCCATGCGTGCATCACTCCCCATGAACCCGGTCCCCCAAACGCAACACAAGTCAACAGCTGCCTGGGCGTCTGACTTCATTCAAAATCAATCAATCCACGCGATACCTCAACAGGTTATCCACGCAAGCCAGAATATGGACATTCAAACCGATATGCAACCCAAGCATGCGACTCCTGGGCCTCAAACTCAGGGTAAGTTTCATGGAAATTATGGATGGCTAAATTTAATTCCTGAAAACGCACTTCAGGCGGTATGCAGTGGAACCCTGCCCTTTCCAATTTCCGCATGAGCTCCATAACTACATTCATGCCCCAAATGCCAATACAACAAAATATTCAGCATCAATCCGCTCTCAGTCATCAAAGTCCGTAGTACTTTTCGTTTTTCGCACCGGATCTCACGTCTTTCATTTTAGAGATATCATGGGACCAGGAATTCAATGCTCAAGAGTTGCAGCTTGCATCCACCTCATCTTTAATTGACCAACAACTTGCGGAAAAGGGGCCAGTCCATCGTCAACCTGAAAATGAGCAAGATGAGCTTGCGCGAACTGCTGGAATGCTCCTGGAGAACATCAAACATGACCAAAACCCGAAATTTCAGAAAAGTGAATTCATGGGTCTCATGAAGCAACTTAGAGATGGGGAAATAATCGTCGAGGGAAATAAGATGGTGGAAAGCGAAGGCCGGACATCCTCGCAAATCGACATCAAGGGCAAAGGTCGAGCACTTGATACTGCACCTCGGCCATTGATGGGCAACTTTAACGGCTCTCTCCCCCTTTCATCCATGTTGCCTCAGGATCAACAAGCTGCCAATGAGAATCAACAAAAGGCCGAAGAAGACCCCAATGATGCGTATTTCCGACAGGAAAATGCCGACTTCGTTAGTTATTGGAATGAGACACAACCGCCCCTGGAGTTCATCAATACAGCAGAAACTAATGCATGGGATCAACTGCAAGCTGACTGGGATAACTTCGAAGCCACCTCTTCTGGCATCAAGGCCATTAGCCATTATCAATTCCAGGGCAGCAACCCTTACCTTCTCGGCGACTCATCGAGGACACAGCACCATCTCCGGCACACTCAGGGACGCTACTCGGCTTTAGAGGTTCGTCAACCGTGATCTCCGCAATATCCTGACGGCCTGACCACCAATGTATTTCTGATCAATAGAATGTTCTGGAGCTCGAGGCTGCTGTTCAACGAAATATGAACGACGCCACCGTGTGGTACGAACTCGGAGTTAAGCAACAGGAGAATGAGCGTGAACATAAAGCGCTTCAAGCCCTGCAACGTGCTGTTGAATTGGACCCTTCTCACTTGCCTGCCTGGCTCGCGCTGGCCATTTCATACACGAACGACAATAACCGCAAGGGCACCCACGACGCGATCTACGAATGGGTCAGTCGCAATGAGAAATATCAAGAAGCCGTGAAGCAATTCCGTTCCCAAATTTCTGCGAATGACCATATGTCACTGGCCGAACGCTACGGTCAACTGATCCAATGCTTGATCACCATGGCCCGAAGTGACTTGACAAAAGATATTGATGCGGATATCCAGATTGCATTGGCTGTATTACTGAACACCAACGAGGTTTGTCCCAGCCTATCATCTATGTGTTTGCATAGTATTGACGAAGCTAGAAAGGAATACGAAAAGGCACAAGACTGCTTTAGAACAGCGTTGGCCATTAGGCCAGAGGTATAGTTGCTCTCTCATTATTGGGATGTCTTCTTATATCAGCGATCCCATAGGATTGGTTGCTTTACAACAGAGTGGGAGCCACAATGGCTAATAGTGGAAAAGCAGAAGAGGCACTGGATTATTACTACCGTGCCCTTGAACTCAACCCAGGTTACATTCGAGCGAGGTAAGTCCCCGTTTTTAATAAGTTACCAAAACATGTATCTATGTCTTAATAATTCCGCACATCGAACAGATTTAACTTGGGGATTTCTTGCATCAATCTTCGGGTGAGTTCGCACCCACTGCGGATATACGACTTAAAATTGACGACGCCATATTCTTAAGCGATACGAAGAAGCCGCACAACACATCCTTGATGCGCTTGTGTTGCAGGACAACGACGGCGTTCGGGAGAATGCGGAACCCAGTGAAAAGCGTGGGGTGGTCTCGACCACGCTGTGGGATAGCCTCAAGGCCACGAGTTTGCATATGCAGCGAGCTGATCTTGCAACCCTTTGTGATCTCAGAGACCTAGAAGGTATGTTTAGGGAATTACCTCACTTGAGGAAAAATCTTATGGATGTCTCGGTGTAGGTTTTCGGAGTCGCTTTGAGTGAAGGGGATCTGCGATCATCACGACAAGGAATCAAAGCCATTGTCAGGCCCAACCATGACAACATTTTGCCGCACACGAATTTTTCTTGTTCGATACGATGAATATAGATCGCTGTAGTACAATTAAGATTTCGATGATTCTGTTCTCATTGAACCTGTCACTCGAATTGTTGAAGAGCTTGGAAACTGACCTGGTTCCAATCCCAACCTCTTCGCCTTTTCACTGCGGGCCAATGCTTCTTTCATCTGCTCAAACATTTCCATATCCTCCTTTGACATTGAGGGATTGTCAGCCAAACGCTTCATCTTGACCATGAGTTGTTGGTGGCTTTGAAGCCCAGCTTTCTGTTTCGCCACCATATCCCGCACGTCCTGAACATCCATGTCCGTCATTGGAATAAGAGTTGGGTTCCTTCGGATCATGGCTGCCTGATGTAACGTTTGGTGGGATTCAAACTGGCGGTTTAGCAAGAGTGAATGGGGCAGAACAATGTTGTACCAAAAGGTATTATTCCATTGTTCCAGAGAAACATTACCAAAGCTGTACAAATATTGAGGTTCGCTCTGTGAGGCGCTGCGGGTACAGCGTTGGCGAAATTGTATTTCTATTCACTACATCCATCATCCACACGCCTTGAGAATCCTCTCACTCTTTACCCTCGCTCCAAAGCCCCATTTAACTACCGCGAAAAAAAACCCTCGCTGCAATGGAAGCCCTACTCAAAGTCACCGATGCTGTCAGGTCAATCAAAGTGCGTCCATATTTTGCGAAGCAGGAAGGCGCCCTATCCAACCAAAAAAACATTACAGGAAACAAAGCTGTCTGGCTTGCGGCCAGTGACTGAGTTCTTTGACTACCAACGTCTCTCAAAACCGGCCGACATGAACCAAGCCACATCAGTGAGTGTAAACTCCACTGACAGCGAGTTGATGACTGACGTTGTTGTGCATAGCGGATATCCTACAATACCCGTTATTTCTCAGGTAATCTACGAACGGTTCTATATTATCTCAAATTCGATTTAATCTCCATCGCCTTTAGGCAACTATCTGTTGATAGTTGCGCTGTTGGCTGTGTACGCAGTGTGCGTTTTTTTTCTTTGCCAATGATTGAATTGTAATAAAATTTGCTATTCAATTCCCGCAGCATCATGAACTATCTCCTCCTCTTCTCTCTCGCGTTCCTCGTTGGTGGCTTCGCGCTTATTAACAAGTTCGGTATGTAGATTTTATGTGCACACCAACAAATTACTGACCGGAAAGTATAGCACCTGAAGCAACTCAATTCGGAGAACACACAATTACGCAGAAGCATTTATACGCAGGACTCTTCGTAATCGGTATCCCGATGTTCCTGTGGGCTGGTCCTTTCGGGACATTCTTTGGGATTGTCTTTGGATCTGCCCTGTTGATCCTCGTCCATGCATCCCTTCTAGAGCCAGGGGTGGAAAGCGACTATGCCTCCATCCAGGATACAGTATAAACTCTATGATACAAACTCGTGCTGGCTCCTTGTCCGACCCACATTTTAATTCGTCTTCCATCTTTATTTTTTCTGTGATAGACTATGATCCTATGGAATCTATCTAGTTGGATGTTCTCTATCTATTAAGAAACCTGGATATGATGAGACGTATAGTAATGGATGGTGATTGAAATCTGTATCAACAGCAGGATATGCGGGCAACGACATGAAGTGTAAGTGGTACATGGTACGTTTTTGTCGGAAACAGGAGAGCGAGAAAAGTTTATCGACGGCAGGACATTAAGAAATAAAGCTGACGACAAGGTTGTCGAGATAAATATGATGAAAAGGCGAGTGCGTTCAAAACATTCCCAGAAGGGGGAATGAACGAGGCTTGTGGGTCAGTTTTTAAAAAAGGGAAAGACAAATTGAAGGAAGAATTAGGATGCGAGATAAGAATTGCGCATCTGAAAATAATCAGAACTTTATCGCGGTGCTACAGAAGCGGTAACCATTGTCCTTTCATTATGCAGTCAAGTGTCAGAGTGTATAAACAGGAACTGAACTGAAAAAACATACCTATGACTATACTGGGTAGATCAAAGAGATCTCTTCGTATCGAGAAACAGAAAGTGGAAGGGACCGGAGCGCCTGAAGGTTTAAGCAACACGCAGTGCGAATACACGGACTGTGTGGTATTTTCGAAGGCGTGGGATGCGAAATTCTCCCAGTACTCGACTACCGATTGATTTTCGAAAAGCTGGGCGACGAAATTAGAATGAAAGAATAGTGTAAGACGCCAAACCAAAAATAACCATACCTCATAAATATACTTTTTCTGGCCGTTACCCACCAGGTCTTCTAGAGGCCATTCCGTCAACATGCAGAATTCAGGGGCAACAAGACAGATTTCGCCAGTGCGGCGCCAGACAACGGTCGGTGTCCCGCTGTAGGACATAAGTTTATCCAACTCCTAATATTACACGTGAGATAGTGGAATAGAAAAGAATATGAAAGCACGATGTACCAATAGCGTTCTTTGGAAACATTTCTCGACAAATATTTCGTCGTCCAGTGATAACGGCATCTGTAGAGCGATGAGGGAAGGACGGAATATCGCCAAAGCGCGAACAATGCGCAGGATATCATTCTTCTCGAAACTGTTCATGTGGAAAGCATGAGGAGAGGCAGAGGAATGAAAAGGGAGCAGTGACAATAAAGAGTTTCATAGAAAGAAGCATTGTCAGATCTCGAGTCCCAAGGCACTCATTTTGCACAAAGGACATCTCAATTAACAAACGCACCGAGTGGGCAGGTGCTTCATCAAGAAGTGATAGCCCTCCGTATAATCATACGGTGTGGTGACACGGTCATTAATGGTTTGCAGCTTCGTGCCACAAGGTTGTGTACGAGCCAAATCAGCGATGCCTGTGGGTACAGCAGCAATCGAACTTGGTGAGCTCGTCGAAGGTGGGGGTGAGAGTAGCCCACGTGATGTAGCGTCTTTCTCAGAACTGTGAAGGAACACGGTGGTCGGGGGTGTTCGCGGTCTGGTTTCAAGGGGATATCGTGGCTGAAGCGGATGATTAGCTGAGGTAGATTGTGAGGAGTAGGAAGCAGTGTAGGGAAGATCCGAAAGATCATCCGGCCGCTGAGAGTGTGGATAAGGATAGGTCAAGTAGTGCGCATTGCCCGGCGAAGTTGATAAGGCTGGATCCGGTTGCTGTATGGGCATCTGATTTTCGCTATACGTCGAATTGAAGGTGTTGCTAGAGGAAGCCAAGCGTGGGGAGGCAAAGTCGATCGGATCCGATGGCCAGGAAGAATACTGTGGCGGTTGTGGCTGTGGTGGCGGCGAGGTAGATGACGATTCCGTTGGGCTAGGATTACCCAAAATAGCGGATAGAATGGAGTATTCAAGATTTGCCGCTTCGGAACCAAATGAAAAGTTGGGGTCAAAGGAAGTGGCAAGGAGAGATTCATTTTGTTGGGAAAAGGGCTCAGCTGCCATGCGATTGAATGGTGGACGATCCAGAACTATAGGTAACATACCGATTGGGATTGACGTAGGGTCTGCGGAGGTACCCCCACTCGGCGGGTTCTCCGATTTGCTTCGTTTCAGTTGTTCTGGAAAACACGTGATGCATATGAGGCAAGGACGGCCGATAATGACGAAGGGTACCTAATTCCTCCTCGTCAAGGAGATATTTGGCCTTCTTGCGGTGGCCCTCGGTGCAGTTATTCGCAAATCCGCGTTTGACGCAGCGCTGACACGGTCGTGCTAGACGGGTCTTTAAGTTGAGAGAAAGCAAGGTTATGGAGAACTCACAGTCGTCGCAAGTAAGGTGTGCTTTCTGACAATGATAACAGGCACGATTGGCCTTCTTTTTCTTTGGTCCGTCCCTGGGCTTGCGTGCTGGTTGCGGGGAAGGGGATCCAGCAGAGGTGCCCTCTGGGGTATCAGTGCGTTTTCGTTTGGGCGTTGGTGTGGTAGCAGATGGTTTTTTCTTGAGTAATGGATTGGAGGGACCAGCCTGTATGTTGGGTGAGCATGAGTGGTATTATGAAAGAAAGTGACATGCTGGGTGAGGGGCTATTGCATAGATGGTGGCCATGGTGGAGGCGAAAAACAGAATAGCGCGGACCGACCATACAGCTGATATTTATTATTCCTGATTTTACAGCCGCCAAACCAGTCCAAACCGCGCCGACTCGTATCAAACCACTTCTTCTTTCCAATGAACACCCGTCTGCTCGCACTGCTCTCGGACGCCTTGGGACCCGCCCAAGCTGCTAACGAGCTGAGATGGATGAACCGTACTCTCAATTCCCGTCTCTCCCTCCACGATATGGTCGCCCGCCGCATCCGTGGTGAACCTCTCCAATACATCCTCGGTACTCAAACTCTCCAATCCTGGTGTCCCTGCTCACAATACCTCAGGTTCTCAGCCGTTTGGTCCGCTTAATCTCCTCGTGCGTCCTCCGGTCCTCATCCCACGACCAGAGACCGAGCATTGGGTCCTCCGCCTCGCCGAGTCTTTTCTCCCGACCCCGACTCCAAAGGTGCCCGTGTCTTTGCTGGACCTTGGCACTGGGTCGGGCTGCATACCTCTTCTTCTTTGCCACCTTTGGCCTCCTGGAAGCCTAAACGCGTATGGCGTCGATATATCTCCCCACGCGCTTCGCTTGGCGCAGGACAACGCTGAGCTCTGTGGCATCCCATCGCGCTTGGGTGTCACAAAGAAGCCCCAAAATACCTTCACCGCTTCAAGTGCAAACTTCCTCGCCAAAGACTTTCCAGATGCTGCCTTGTCCACTTATCCCCGCTTCGATATTATCACTTCCAACCCACCATATATACCGTGGAAAGAGTTCCTCGAGCTGCCACGCTCCGTAATGGACTTTGAAGATCCAAGGGCTTTGTTCGGAGGTCCTTCAGGCTTGGAATTTTATCACGCCATCTCGCGCCTTATCTCCCACAAAGACATCCTCAATCCAGGTGCTATCGTCGCCCTCGAAGTTGGACACGATCAAGCTTCTGCAGTTCAAGCTTTGATGGACGATACTGGACGCTTCCTTCGCACTGAAATATGGCTGGATCCGTGGGGGAAGCAACGGACAGTTATAGCGCACATGTGATACGTAGATGCCTTTTCTTTAATTCCACGATATTTCTACCCACTAATGGGACAACCGCCTGTGACAGTTACCTTGTGATTTGAACCAAGGTTTACAAAGGAGGCGTTCGAATACAACACAAGCCAGACGGCTCATCGAAATATCGGCTCAGCAGGTGTGTGCTTGCGGAATGTCGCTTGGCGGAGCGGCGCGGCTGCGTCATTCTCCAGCATTGACAATCGCGAAGCATTTTTCGGATCGACTCCAAGACATACCTTGTGTACCTCTCCTATCGATCCTGAACAAATGCTAAAATGAATGTCTCAAATGCGAGACGGGCTCCTTAAGAAACCTCCTATAGCCAACTACCCAACCATCACGCCCAGCAACACCCTAAATTTGTGAGCTTAGCCCGTTTTCACGTATACGAACGACCATGCCCGCCTCGTCAATTTGCCTCGAAGGTGCTTGTCATGAAAGCCACCACTCACGCCATAATTCATTCAATAATAGCCAACTTCCCGACTCTGGACTCTCAGTCCTACCCCCACGTCGCGGAGCTTGCGGACCTGGCACACGGTCTGACGGAAGTCACACAGCACCCTCTCCCATCTTCTTGATGCCCATTGAAATACTGCAAGAGATCTTTATACTTTGTCTTCCTAAACCACCCTCGTTTCGAAGCCAGCTTTCCTCTCGTCTCCTTGGAAAACCAAGCTCCGCACCCTTGTTATTGTGCCAAATCTGCGAGTTATGGAGACAATGTGCCATTTCCCTTCCAGATCTCTGGGCATCGCTAGATGTGTATGTATTCATGGGCAAACCGCAACCGTCCTTGGGATTAACAGCACTCTGGCTCGCTCGTTCAGGAACTCTTCCACTGTCCCTTGGACTTTACCAGCAAGACGAATCAAGTGACAACTGCGTCTCCGCGGGTGAATTATTGGACATCTATACGCGTTATATCCATCGTTGGTCCAACATCCAGTTCAACCTGAGTGGGACGAGATATAACCGCCATTTAACTTCGCAGCAGCTATCAGCACCGATGTTGAAACATTTCGGTATGCAAATCTCCTACCGGGTTCGTGAAGATGAAGAGAACGAGCTTTTTAGGATATTCGATGACGTCCCACGGCTTTCCAACTTGTTCGTTTCCAAAATTCCTAACCTGAGCATGAGCGGAGTCAGTACCATCCCCATCCCATGGAGTCAGCTCGTTTCATTGAAACTCGATCATGTTCCTTCTGTTGGAACAGCTCTCCACATACTTCAAAAATCTCAGAATTTGACGGATTGCGCAATCAAAGTGGATTCGATCTTCGGCCCTCTCCCCCGCGATCCAGTATATCACCACCACCTCACTTCGTTGACCCTTAATATTGGTCACGAGCAAGCCTCTACTTTTCTCGAATATGTTGCCTTGCCACGGCTGGCCCGGCTCGCAATTTACGTCAAAGGACCCCTGGACCTGTGTCGATGGCCACAGCCCAAGTTTATGGATTTCCTGGAGCGTTCGGAATGCCGTCTTGTCCATTTTGAGATTTATGACACTGGAATGCGGTCTGACGAGTTCGCGGAATGCGTGAGCAACCCTCGATTGCAGTCCTTGGAGAGGATTCTCGTGGATGATAGAAGAGACTGGAGGTGGGATCCCTATGTGACGGACCTGGCACTGGATTTGCTCACCTGCTCGACCTTTCTTGACAAGTCCTCATCGACTAGTGCTATGGAATCTCCGTTTGCTGTAGACACTGAATCAGAAATAATTGCTAAGAAGCCGATGCCTTGTATTCTTCCGAAATTGGAGTCCCTCACATTCCGGGGCACTTGTTTGAGGTCAGCCGATGGTGTAGTTGCGGACATGATCGAGTCGAGATGGAGATCTCACTGCAATGGGGTGCGGCGCATCAAGCGTGTAGAACTAGATTTACTCTCCAGTCATGTTGAGGACTGCCGACGATTAAAGGAATTTTGTAACGAGGGGTTGGAGCTGGATTTGTTGGAAAGATAGATCGATCCTTCCAGAAATCGGGGGTGTGCACAAACCTTACCCTCTTTACGTGTGATCCCACACTCAGGTATGCCCGTGAGAGCCATTCTAGCACATAGACACGGAGTATCAATCTGGAATTCCAGACAATGATCAGATGTAGACTGAACATGTAAAGCTTTCGTAGTATATTGGACAAATGATCAATTTCGATCCGGTTTCTGGCGAACTTGGAATGCCCAACCGGGTGAAAGCTATCAGAACCAATGCCCTGTCTATTCACCCACGTTGAAATAGAAGGATAATCACTGATTAAGGATGCCGCCGGTCCATATTGAGCAGGGAGCATCAGATTTCTCGGCAGTGATAGGGTGGCCGCTTTAAATGCCGGGGTATGTATATCCGACGCATGTCTTTATCTCCTGGCGAGACCTCGATTTTTCCTTTCCTCCCATCTCCTTTCGAATCCAAGACCGTACTTTACGTTCAATATGCCAGCCCAGAAAATTTTTTTGGAAGATTTCAAGGACCAGTTCTCAGGCTTGACTGGTGCGTACTCTCTAGCAGAGGATTCCGATCGTAATACCGACAAAATACCGAACCCATTTCAGAGCTATCGAGTGTGGCCCTTGGTGGACGTATCGTCGCTGTCTCTGATGAATTCTTCGCTGAGGCATTCCATTTACTCCTGGTTGAGGTATATCTGCGTTTCTGTGTTGCGTGCTATGTAACTCATTTCAGTCAAGCCCGCGCCCTCGATGAAGGGTCAGTTTGGACCCAACGGAGCACTCTTCAGCGGTTGGGAAACAAGGCGGCACAACCCAACCTATGATTGGTGTATCATCCAGTTAGGTACTACCGGAACTTTACAAGGACTCGACGTCGACACCGCGAACTTCAATGGTGACTGGTTCGAATATCGTATCTTGTGCCATTTTAGTCATCCATTTCCTTAGGCAACGAAGCCCCGGCCGTATCGGTCTACGCACTGCAAGATGCAGACCACAAGGATCCGCAACAGGATGATTCTCGAGTAAGATAACAATGCCGTACCGATAAGAAAGCTAGCTGATCCATGATGTCAGTGGTCAGAAATTCTTCCCCGAACAGACCTCGGACCAGATTCTCGTCATTTGTTCAAAATTGATTCCACTACGAGCTTTAACTATGTGAAGATCCACATGTATCCTGACGGTGGCATTGTAAGTTGTATATTGAGTGTTCAGGTGGGTTCTGAGCACCTGGAAAATTTTACCGATAGGCTCGTTTCAGGG
>Ga0307517_10009277_pt1 | contig 13979 bp, 17 predicted proteins | sample 23_EM_MG_FD_194515 | JGI IMG/M metagenome (GOLD analysis project Ga0307517, IMG submission 194515) | Populus trichocarpa ectomycorrhiza microbial communities from riparian zone in the Pacific Northwest, United States - 23_EM | ecosystem: Host-associated > Plants > Roots > Unclassified | place...
TCCTTCGGGAGGAAGGACACGATCAGTCTGGAGTTTGGGCTTTGCTCCCCCCAGAGCTTTATGGCACCGGAGGCGACTTGGCGGCCGAGCTACCCGTACCTATCTTAGACTTGGGACGCCAGACATTACACAAGATCAGGCGTCTCCTCCGCCAGGACGGGTTCGCTCAACATGGCATCCTTGTCCTAAAAATGCACGGTCCAAGTGATGATAGTAAACGGTGGGATGTACACAACGAAATGGTGAAACAGGACATTCTAGCTTGGATTTGATCCTCGTCTTGTATCTGTGTGCGCTTTCTGCCTTTCGAGATGTTGGTTGTACAAAAAAGGTGACCCTGATATACGCCAAAAATGTACGAGTCGATAAGTATGTAGAAGTAGAGACCCGTGTATGCATAATGGAACATCGCTTGTGTTTTGCCTCCAAATCATCTGGTCACAATACACACACCCGATCAACGGAGAGTTGATACCGCCGCAACCTCTAGGTTACCTTCGAGCCCCGCGAGCAGATCATGGAGCTCCGAGTCTCCTCCAGCGGTAGCCTCAGTCGCAATTGAGCTGATCCGATTACTCCCTACGAAGCAAGCGCATCAGGACTCGTTCACGGACGGGACGGACAACCGGTGAATATCCACTTACTGAACGACAACCGTTTCGAGTCGACCGTGGGGAAGGGAAGCCTAGCGGTAGAGAACCAAGTAGACGAATCCTTCTGTAGCCGTTCTAGAATCAAACTGATCGATGGTCGCTTTGACTCCCGACCCTCGTACTCCTCTGACCAACTGAGTTGCAGCAGGTTCCACAACCCATCGGTGAACCCAGCGTTGGGTCTCTCCGGACGAGCACCATCGATTACCTTCTTCACAATGCTTCCGTCCGAGGTTCGGCCGAATGGGGCACGCCCGGTGAGCACCTTTTGAGAGGGTAAAGGTATGAGATAATGAGGACCGAGGCCGCTATTAGACACTTACCTCGAGGACGGTCATTCCGAGCGCATATATGTCGGTCGATTTCGAAGGCAGTTTCGCGACGAGGTTTTTCGTAAACCCAAACCTATCCGGGTCCATGATTTCCGGTGCGCTCCACCGGATGGAGTCCCCAGCTTCTCCGACCTTATCATCTCGCTCAACACCCGTGAGAGGCTTCGTCTCATTCTCCATGGCGTCATCGTTGATGACCCTCACTCGACCGAAACCAGCCAATCTGGCACGGAAATCCGAGTCGACGAGGATATTCGCCTAAAAAAATAAAGGACGAAGGAACGTCATCAGTTGTCCGGTGGTTAGTGAAATGAAAATTCTTTACCCCTTTCAAATTCCCGTGAACAAAATCTTTCCGATGCAAGTATTGCAATCCAACCGTTGCGTCGATGAGCTAGGAAAGGTGGTGTTAAAAACTCGAAGCGATCCCACGGGATAGGCTCAACTCACGAGTGGGAATAGGTTCCGATTGGGATTTTGTGCAATAAAGGACACAATATCACCGTTGGGAATCCATTCAGAGACCATCGAGAAGCGGTTTGGGTGTGTCGTAATGCCAACGAACGGCAAGATGTTCTCATGTCGGAGCCATGCCCACCCGACCACCTCTTTGACCAACCGCTGGGAAACCTAGTAAGTATAGATGACGGTAAATCGCGGTGTTCTCACCTTGTGCGTGCTATCCGATGGTTGCGTGCGGCGTGCCTTCAAAGCCTTGACAGCAACCCCGCGTCCTTGGTATGTTGCCTTGTGAATATTTGCCGAACCGCTTGAATTCACGGGTCGGGTCTCGAAGTCGCCGAGCTCCCCAGAAAGCACCAGTGAAGTGGGAAGCACCCCTGAGGTGTCACACAGTGCCTTCAAACGAGTGAGGTACGTCTTTCCAGATGGCGAATTAATCTCGGTCGAAGCCAAGGTCTACCCCGTGAACGTCAGCATCGAAAACCAATGCAAAGCGTCGGAATGGGTTACCTCACAAAGTTTGTCCACGAAGCCCTGTGCCTCCTCGCCCTTCAAACCCATGACCTGAGCGATACCAGCTTCGCTCGCAAGCAAGAATACCGGAACATCCGCGTCCCAGACCCTCGCGGCCTTCGTCAAACACTTGATGACGCTCTCGATCTGAAGCCTCGCAGAAACTTTCTTGCCCCAGCAGGTTACCATCGTGTCCCACACTGAATCTGTGATCCCCAACCTCTCGGAATCCTGTGGACGGAGGGGTCGCATGTCCTCCTGAGCGACTTGAAATGCCAATTCCTCCTTCCGACGTTTGTAGAATGGGGAGCGTCCAGTGAGCACCTATCAGATAAATTAGGGTCAGAATAGGGCGAGATCTCAAGTGGGGCTAGCTACCTCATATATAAGCATTCCAAGAGCATAAATGTCACTTGCAAACGTTGGTCTGAAACCGTACCCCCCGGGAGCAAAAATTTCCGGAGCCGTCCAATTGACGGATGTCCTGGACATGGAGAACTTATCGAACATGATAGTGTTTAGTCCGAAATCTGTGAGGCGAGCACGTGGTGGTTTCTCGTCACTTATTAGAATGTTAGCCTCGAGAGTATTCAGTACAACGTGTGGCTCCTGGTACGATGAGAGCTCACCCCCCGAATATTCCCGTGTATTTGGTCGATTCTATGCAAGTACCGCAAACCGTTGGCTACGTCGACCAACTGAGGCGCAGGGTCAATGAACAATCTCCCTGAGGTGGAGGTGTAGGACTGACCAAGTTCATCCGGTTTACTTCTGGGTATTTCCGAGTGTAGTCAAGGATGTTTCCGTTCTCCATCCATGGTAAAACCATGCAGAGTGGGAAGGTGGACATCGAGAAGCCGTAGACGGGAAGTACGTTCGGATGATGCAGACGGGGCCACAGCAGGACCTCCTTGCAAAATTTCTAAACACCAAGTGGCCGTGAAGGTTAACACTTAGGGCCGATCTCCCGTTTTCCGACTCACCGCTGCGATCTTGTCCTTATCGTCTTCCGGACCGAGCCTCAGCATCTTGATCGCGACGCGGTTCCCGTCCAATCGACCCTTCCAGAGGGTGGTAAAGCCACGGGTAGAGAACGGAATATTTCCTTCCGTTGATAATCCGTCCTCGATTAGGTATGATTGAGGCAATTTCCTGAATTTCCCAGATAGTCGACGAAGGATGCCAAATGCCATGCTCTTGAGATTGTTTGGAAGCGTCTCGTTCCGCAGGATCTAGGACCAAGACCGATTAGGTGCCAGCGTATCTCAATGATACCTTCTTACCCCAACATCGATAACATCAATGAGTTGTGTGGCTTCCTTCTGGGTGAAGCGAGAAACGTTGAATTTCCGGTGTTTGTCGGAGGACAGTAGCGTTTTCGCGAGCTCCAGGAATTGGCTCGATTTTGTGTCAACAGTCAGAAGCTGCTGCCACGAGATCCTATCCGGATCTACACTTGATCAGACTAGACCCTCGTGAGTTGGATAGTCGACCTACTGGGGAGAGTGGTCGAAGGCATTATCGGGATGAGCGTTGGTTACAGGAGGTCGGTGTGAGGCTTCTCACAGATATATCTTTCCGACACGCCTGGGTGGGGCGGCAAACGCAAGGCAAGTCACATTCAGTAGCTCGATGGACATCGCCGTATCCATATCTATCCATATCTGGGGTATGACAATGACACGCGTTGCCACGCGAGGATAGTGGAGATCAGCTGGCTAGCCATAACCCACTATAACCCGTGTAGGTGATTCGACGATTAGCACGAAGAGGTGATTGAATTTGGGCGGTCCCGAGGCCCCTGCAATCCGCCGGTCGCCGAGTCTGGTCTCTCGTGCCCCCCCAAGTTTGTTAATGTAGTCCGTTGTTCATTTCCCACGCTTACATCTCATCGCAATCGTGCTCGCTTGCACGTGATTTGCTGCCCTTTCGGTATCGGGACGGGGACGTAAAGTTGAAGACAGCTCTGAGGTAAACCGTGCTCGATCCAGCAAGTACTCAATATAGAAGAAGAAACGATATATTGGTATCAACCAAGCGGTATCATCGTAGGTATAACAGTAATCAAGATGGAACTCGGTACATTACATTGTCTAGATCTTCATGGTTCCTTATGCACCGTTTTCACTTCTTACCCCTCGTAGCCCTTGTCTGTCTGACAGCCGTGGCCTTCGGTTCCTTGGCATCTGCCTTGGTCGGAGGAGCCTTGGTCACCGTCCTTCTCGTCCTTGTCGGAGGTGCGCCTTGACTTTGAGAGTTGTCACCGGAATCGCTTGGTTCGTTCTCCTTCTCGGTAGGGGTGTCTTTCTCGGTCACGGTAGTTCGCGAGCGGGATGGAAGCTGAGACTTTTTCATCAGCGTCCCCTTTTGTGCGGTAGTCTGGGATGGAACGGTGGCGTCGTCTTCCTCCTCCTTGATAGTCTCGACACGTTTCCCTCGAGTAGATCTCTTGGGAACTGGAGCGGGATCGGGCTGATCCTCGTCAGGGACGGGTGTATTCCGGGTTCCCCTCCTGGGGGTTGCCCTCGAGTTAGACGATGAACTCGGTTTCTTTGTAGCCGTGGCAGCGGTATCAACTTCCGTAGGCGTGGGCGTGGTTCGCCCACGGGTCACCCGGGCGGGAGGAGGATTCGAGGAGACATCCGGTGTTCTACGGGTCCGGCGCACAACTTTCCTGCCAGCAGTGTCGGTGGTCTGTGATGGTTGAGATTGCTCCTCAGCCTCAGCCTCGGCCGTGGCGGCTTGCGTGCTTCGAGCCGGTTCAGAGCCAGGAACAGGGTTGCTAGAACCCTATACATCCGCAAAAATGGGTCAGGATGATTTTTCTGAACATTTAGAGCTGAAGAACGTACGGCCTCATCAGCGGTCTTCTTGGCTCGAGTGGGTCTCGGCAACGAAACCACTTCCTGGGAGTGACTTGTCAGCTTGGACGAATAAAGTGGAATCATGGAAGTTGTTCACCTTGAGCGTCTTCTTCGGTCTCCCTATTTTCAATGGTTGCGTGACACTGATTGTGTGTGACACGGGCTCCTCGACCGGTTTCTTTTCCTCAGCCGCAACCTTTCTTCTCCGCACTGCCGCGGCCGCTTTGGTCCCAGGTATCACCACTTCTGAATCGGCGGTGACAGCATCGACCGATACATCTGTTGCTTCCGGCGGTGGCTGGCGCTTGCGATAAGCAGCGGGGGTATTTAATAAGTCTCCCACGCCCTCAAGAACCGGAGTCCCTGGCACAACCGGAGCGGCGGTAGTTTTGAAGATATCCCTGACTCCATCATAGGCGGGGGTCCGAGGCTCGACAGGTTCGCTGAACAGCTGCTTGATGCCGCCCATAGCAGGTGTGGATGGTACCACTCTCGGATCTGCGAACAACCCCTTCATTCCGTCCATCTTCGGGGTTTTCGGAGGAAGCTTCGCTCTGGACGGATTCCGCGATTTAACCGGGGTTGTCTGGCGGACGACCTCCCGTTCCTCGGCTTCATCATCATCCATGTCCTCATCCTCATCTCCGTTTTGTGGATGGGAATGGACCATATCGACATTACCCTTGTCGCCCACTTGATCGATTCTCGTGCTAGTAACACTATCAGATCCCCAGAACAAAGATTCTGCATCTCGTTTGGTTGGACTGTGAGACCGCTGGCGTTCCAGGGGAGGGGGGCCAAGTCCAATGTTTTGTTGGCGTCTGAGGTCCTTGATCTTTGCTTTGACTTTTTCGAGAAGGACCTCCGTGTCTTCCTCTTCTTCTGGCGGATTGGGGTCTGGTTTGATGAATGGTTTCTTGGAGGATGGAGGGACGGAGGGAGCGGTAGGAGGAGGAGGTTGGAGAATCGTCGACATACGCCGGGAGCCAGGTATTTGGGAGTCGGCGGGATCGGGCATCATGAATGCTGACTTCCGTTTCGCTCGTATGACCTGTTGGTTTGACAGAAATTCAATTGACTGTGGGTGGCAGCGTGCGACAAATCGGCTCACGCTTTTCTCTTCCTCAGAAACATGCTCCTTTGGTTCTGGGTCTTCCTTCTTCACGCCAGTCACTGGAGGTGGGGGAACCACGAGGTCTTTGACCCTCCATGGTTGAGTTACGCGAATACGCTGAGGGCCCTGAACAGAGAGACCTGATTGGTTACTGAGGACGCTCGAGGCGCGCACCGCGGAGGGTTGGGGAGTCATGAAGGGACCGAGTGGTCGAGGAACATCATACTCTTCTTGTTCCTCATCCATCTCTTGCCCTTCCGGCTGTTCATCCACCTCCTCTGCCAGGGCGTCCTCTTCCATAACGTCATCAACACCGGCACCCTACAATTGATGTTAGGTTGGATGAAGATATAATTACCGCATTCGCACCTCTTCAGGGGAGTTATCGTCCAGGTTAGTTTCCTCCAACTCCGTGACCACATCCTCAACTTCCATAGCTTCTTGTTCCTCCTCCAGTTCCACTTCAACCTTCATAGCAGTCCTCTGGGCGGACCGGATGAGGACAGCTCGGTGGAGTGAATCCCGTGGATTCCGGCGAGGGGTTTGGTATTGATGTGGTTGTGGCGTGAACTGGACGAGCCGTCTGGGGCTCTCCAGTGATTTCGGTGCCTGCACACTCTCAAGGATAACGAGGTTATCCTCATCGTCTTGGACCACGTTAGGATGATTGCTCTCGACGAGGACAATATCTTCCTCCTCTGGCTCTTCGTTGTGGGGTGGTTTGAGGGGACTAGAGTAATTTGGCTTGAGTGGGCTCTGAAGAGTGCGCAGATTCTCTTGAGGGTCTTGGCTGGGTCTTGGGGTAAAAACCATTGCGCTAGCGATCATGGACATCCGCAGAGTCTTCCTCCTGTTGCCATTTCGATCTGGTTCTGGTGTAGCTAGAATCATGGCTCGAAGGTCTTTTGGTGGGTATGTGAAGATGAACTGTTTGTGGTGGATCTCAATCTCGGTATTATTGCCAAGTGGTACGGTTGTTGGACCGGTAGCGGTCGGGAAAAGAGGAAAACCGTCCGCCACGAGACCAGATGTTCCGTAGACGGTCAAGAATGCCTGAAATGGTCTGAGCGGAGTGCCACGATACTATACTCCGAGCCCGCACCTTAGCGTCCTCGAATGTTACTTTGCAATGCAGCCTGCTGATCGTGTCGTAGTATAACCGAACACTACAGTTCGGGTCTCGTCCAATGGTGATTTCATCGTCGTCAATAGGGTAGTGTGCGATGGGAATATTTGAGCCATCCTTCTTCATGAGACTGAGTGTGCCGTAGCGGCCGACATAGCTCGAGTCAATAGTCATGGTGGGAGACGCGGAGGAATGTTGAACACAGACACGCGGTTCGGGTGAAAGACGCGCTTTGCTCACGTGACTGCCAACCTTCCCACCATGGACGTCGATGAAGATAACAGCCAGAGCCTGAGGGGGACGACCAGAGGTGTTCCGATGCCAGTCGTTCTGGTCGATAACAATCATCCATTTGACATCGAGGCGTACTCGTCAAGCTACACTGGTATGACGATCTCCAAGCACCGACGCCAATGACTGATAAAGGAGAACAGGCAGGACGGCCGTGGATCGTCTCGTGTATATCATCAACATATGTCCTCCGCTGGCAGTTCCAGCTCTGCAACTTGCTGCGCAACACATCTTTAAGACTAGAGACGTCGATCTGTACCGGAATACCGCTAATGTCTACGATGTGGTGGCGGCAAACGCTCAACTGCCCCCTGCGGCAGAAGTCGCACCTCTGAACCAAGCGTGGCACGACGAATGGGCGTCGAAGAATCTTGCGGAAAGGACAAGGCTTGAGGTGGAATTGAAAACATACACGAGCAACATGATCAAAGAGAGCATACGAGTGCGTTTCACTACCATTGGAGGATTGACATCCACTGATGATGCATCATCCTAGATGGCCCACCGAGAGCTCGGTCAATTTTACCTATCCGTCGGGGATTACACCGGTGCCCTCAAACACTTCACAAAAATCCGGGAATCATGCACTACCAGTCAACATGTTGTCGACATGTGCATTGCAATCTTGGAGGTTGAATCTTCCCAGTTCGACTCTCGGTTCACACAGTACTTACGAAATCGGATTTAGCTTCTTATACTGCAAGGCAACTACTCTCACATTTCGACATACGTCTTCAAGGCCGACACCGCGCTTGATGCCGCGTCAAACGCCGCATCAGCAACTACCACTCCCGCCACCCCAGGGGCAGGACCAGCCAAGAAAACTCAGGAAAGGGCTAAATGGCAGACGAAACTCGACTTTGCAAGCGCCCTTGCTCATCTCGGACAAGGAAGCTATGAGAAGGCAGCGAATCTCCTCCTGAAGCTGGGATCGGTCAAGGAACTGGGCGACTGGGTCGGTAAGGTATGACCCTCTCCGGCGTATCCCTATCCCCCCACCCATTCTCATGATTGAATAGCTCATTGCTCCAGGCGATATCGGTATTGCCGGGACTCTCTGTGCACTTGCCAGCCTCTCGCGTGCAGCGATCAAATCGCAATTGTTAGAGAACGATTCCTTCTCGGTATACATCGAGTATGAGCCACACGTCAGAGAACTTGTGGAAGCGTACATGGCGAGTAAATTCAGCACCGTTCTAGATCTCCTCGAAAGATATTCGGTAGGTAGCATTGTTACCACTTTGGATTGTAATGTTCACCCACCCCACCCACAGACGAGACATGTCGTCGATGTTCACTTCGGTCAGCACGTTAAGAACCTCACCGACCTTATCAAGAGTCGCGCACTGGTCCTGTATTTCCAGCCATTCTCGTCAATCAAACTTGAGCGAATGGCGACCGCGTTTGGTTGGACTGTCCAGCAAGTCGAGGAGCAAGTGGTTAATTTAATCCAAGCTGGGGAGATTCGCGGACGAGTCGACAGTCAGAACAAGGTGGGTGTCAACGCTCAACACCGGCACACAACCTGACAGATTGCGGTGCAGATTCTGAAAGCGAAGGAAACGGACACTCGATCGGAACTATTTGCCCGTGCGCTGCGGTCTGGCAAGGAGATGCAAGCGACTAACAGGAAGCTACTGTTGAGAATGAGACTGTGAGTTCCTCGACTGTTATAGGTCTTTCCCCAACTTGACTCGGTCATTCAGGCAACAAGCGGACCTGATCGTGAAGGCACCGAAAAACCGGGGAGATCCTCCCCGTCAGATTGAATACTATAACGAATAGAGGCGTGTATTACGACGTAGTAACATTGTGATTCTACCAACGTACTTAAGTTGTGTCTCCCCGGGGACTTTATGTACGATAAGGGGTCAACTTTGCCCAAGGGGACGTAGCTCAGTTGGTAGAGCGCGCGCTTCGCATCAACTCGACTTGGTCTGCGTGAGGTCGCGAATTCGATCTTCGCCGTCTCCATTTTTTTGTGTTCTTTGTGGTGACCCTCTTGTGATCCAAAATCCACCCACGCCGGTCGGTACATGTCAACCCCTGTGACATCCAATCTTGCTTTTGCATGAAACTTTACAACATCTGTGAATTCGGGGCTCCATACCCCGTGGACCGTTGAGAAATGGACAAAGTATCAACCGGACGGACTTTGTCCTTGCCCCTTCACCATGCCCGACCCCCGGCGACAGACTGCAGACCCCCCGGTTCCAGGATGGCGAGCCACTACACAGGGCACGTTCACCACAGAGATTAAATAACTGCGAAAGCAAAATACGTGCAATACAGGCAAACGACTGGGACCACGGATTCCAAGAATAAAATGTGAACGGTGAAGGCGAAGACACGGGTAATGTAAAGGGAAAAAAATAATAAGAGTTAGAATGCAGCTACGGGCACAGCCCTTGCGAGGTGGACGGTAGGTTCTGGTTCACCGCCAACGACCTTTTACGAGGTCTCAACGTCGTTCTTTGTTTTGTCCCCTGTCGGCTGTGATGTCGAACTCGAGGCCACTGGCGATTTATCGCTAGTGGTGCTAGATGAAGCCGCTTCTGTCGGCACCTTCACGGATTTGGCAGAGCACAACAAGAACCTGATGAACAACGTGACGAAGTACACATATGCCCTCACCACCCATATCGGGGATGAAGCTTGAAGCTTTGAAGCACTGAATGTTGAACGCTTGAACGCTTAACGAACACCGCCCAGTAAGTGGATGTGTCAAACCTTCGCCGATGCTTGGACTTCCGCGCTTGCCTTGTCCTCCATTGCATTCCCTGGGCAAATACGGGAGCGTCTAAGCTTAGGAATGGTGCGGACCTGGCAGGACGGTTGTCCAACTTCCTTGAGTCGGACGTGAGGCGAGACACCGCAAAAGCCAGGTGAGATTGAAAGTAATACCTGGCAACAACACTTTTACACGGAATCGCCCAAACCCAGGCATCGTAGTCTACATAAAACAAATGCTACAACAGGCGGGTTTAATAAAAGCGAACGGGAGCCTACCAACGGAAAATAAATAAGTGACGAGTGTTTCGAAGATGGTTCAAGAAGCCGGAATCCATCATGGCGATACAGACTTGCGTACGCCAAATGATAAAAGAGAAAAGTTGAGGGTTCGTGGTGAGTTGTGTGGTGTCACTCTCTGCAAAACGGACGGTGGTAAGGACCGGGAGAAATTTTGAGAAAGAGCGGGGGGATACGCGTACAAGATGTGGTGGTGGTGTGGAACGGGTTCAAACGATGACGCATCTGGCACCGGAGGTGGTCCCTCCGGTCTCAAACTCGATAGGGAAGTCCTGCTGCTCGGTGAAGGTGGTCTCGGAGGGGGTGAAGAAGGTGAAGAAGGAGTCCATTTCAGTTGAGTTGGTTGGGCGTCGAGGAGATTCGAGAAATTGGGGAAAGTAGTGTGGAAGAGGTGGTAGGATGGGCTGCTGGAGAACTTGCTCCATCCACCCCCCTCGACCTATATATGATGCAGACGCATTTTCGGCGATACGAGAAACCCACGATAACAATCCAGTCGATACGGCCCATCACCGTGCACAATACACTCGCGGTTTCGGTCCAAACGCGGGGGAGGGGAACGCCCGCAAACAATAAGGACCACACCTAGAGCATCAGCGAAACGTCTGATCACTTTCAAAGTGACCGAAAGTGCCGAAAGTGGCTGCGGGCGCATAGGCTCAAAAGTGGGGGAGCCCCTATGTAAGCGCCAAGATTTGGCGGGGGAGACCACCGAAAAAACCCCGGCGCCCACAAATGATCGGACTTTTTGATGTTGCCACGGGCGTCAAATTGTAGCACCTTGAGGGCGGAAGGGGCTACCCCCCAAAAGAATTGGTTTCGCCCACAACAGCGAGGGAAACAATAAGGAGGTAGGACTGGCTCGGAAAACTAATCTAAGGAGTATTTCGGTTAATTGTTCACTCCCGCGCTTCCCACTCGCACTTTGGGCGAGTGGGGTGGGTCTCGAGTGAGTTGTCACGTCAGGGTCAGGGACTTACCTGAATGTGCACACTGTACGCTGATGTCCCGGAGCCTGTAACCTCAGCGAGTGGGTTTACGTGGGTGGTCTTCACGTTGGCATTATGTTTCAGGAGAACCTTGATGAGATCGTCGGTCCCAGTCCAGCCCGCAGCGTGGTCATCTGTAATGTCCGGACTAGCAACGGCGACCTCGGCGGAGAGCAATACATCGAGCAGTTTGATGTAGTGGTTTGGTTTGTCGCCATCGAGGTCTGCACGTCCGGTATACCCAAGGACCACTAGAGTTTGCTCCCCAACAGTTTTTCGTTCATACGCTTGATGTTTTATGGAACACATACCTTTCCGGATGCCAGAAACTGCGCCAGTTGTCCATATACGCACCTCTGCCCCTTGCGCGTTTGCCCGGCTTGGTAGCAATTTTGGCCTCCGTACCGCCCCCGCCTTGTCCGTACTGATCAATGTGAAACTCCGACCATCAGAACACCCCAATATCTTCTGACTCCTATCAGACGGAGGCACCGGACAGCGCCCCCTACAAATGCGCACAGGCACTGGGCACTCAAATCCAAAAGTTTGACAGATTTCGACCCGACGTGAAGAACGGCGAACGCGTTAGAACGCTATTGTAGCCCATGACTTCCCCGTGTCTGGACATTCGCAAAAGAAGTCGATCTCAGTAAACTTTCGATTCGATCTGCCTCCTATTTCAACTGGTTTTCACCAGATGTACGGGATAATCCTATATGGGACCCTGAATTTGTACGCCTTATATTCATTACCGAGTTCCGGGTCCTCCGTGATTGTTCTCTCCTGGAGCAGTCATTCAGAACTCACGCGGCGTGGATATTGACAAAGATTACGTACCTCGATCGGCACCTTGAGTAGGACCCCACCGATGGCAATGGGAAAGACGTAGAGAGGAATATACGACCAGAAAGCGAGAGCAAGAGAGGCTCCAACAATAAGGTTCCCGCTGTGTATGGGGATCATAAGGGACACGGCTCGACAAACAGTGAATATGAAACTTGCGTGTAAATCGGGTGGCGGATGTATGCAAAAGGCCCATTATCAACGAGCCTGGGTTTCTCCCTGATCTGTAGTCCGGAGCGAATTTAAGCCACCGTTCGGTATCCGGTAATCCACGGAAGGGTAGGGGACTCACTCCAATTACTTGGAGTTGGTCTCCCAAAATTCTCATCGCGGTACGTGTCAAAACCGTCCCGGCGAGAAGAACCAACAATCCGGCCGCTCTTCCAACTATTACGCCGTCAGCTCCAAAGACATCGGGAGGCGACGGGAGGGCGTATTCTGTCATCCATTCCGGCTGATGAAACTTGTTGTGCGCAGTAGTCACCCAATAAACGAGCGGCGGGAGACTCAATCCGAGCTGTCCCAATTTCGCGAGGCTGGTCCAGATACGTGGGCCCGTGGAACCAGGCTTGATGTCCCCAGCCTTTAACCTTGCGCTTTTGAGTTGGCTGCGAGTGAGGAAGACCGACGAGGCAATGGTTCCCACGGTCGAACCCCAGACGATTAGTTCCATCTTGGGAACATTGGAGAAGTGGTCCATTATCCCTGCGACGTACATCCTAGTGGTGGAGGGATAGTACAATGCGGTTAACGTGTGCGCTGCTGATCCATTGGGCGCCGGTATTTATATCGCTGCGGGGAGAGAACGTGCCCTCAGCCTGTTCGGGCGTCGTAGCGCTCATTCTCGTTACGTACTGCAGGAGTGACGTAGATTGTTACGATGGTATACAAGCTCGGTTCCTGCATTTAAACGAAGGGTATTCTGTGGGCTTCGGTAAGTGGGTGCAAGAGGCGGGAGTATATCTAATACATAGGTAGAAGGGCCCCAAGCCCCATCCCGCGGAGGTGAAGGCAAAACTGGGGCAGAAGGAATGCGGGCCCGATGGGTCTAATGCCACGACGCACGCGATCTAACAGCTGGTTAGGTCTACCGCGGATGGGGACGGGAGGCAGGATGCTCCCAGGAGCAACAAGTAGACGTGCAGCGAAAGATGCCCGTCAAAACCTGTTCGGATTGTTTGTGCGCTGGCGAACGAACAATCCACCCAGAAAGGTTGTCAGATTCACTAGAACTCCTGGAGGACGTTTCGTCAATCGCTCCACGAGCCGATGGTGTAGGGTCTGGGTCGACAACCGTCGAAGTCGCTGCAATACGCTCAAAGTGTTCCAACGCCTCTCCGGCCGTGGGATGTTGTCCACTGTTTTCGTCCCAGCATCTTTCGATAAATTCCCTGATCGAACATGGCCACTGGGTTTTTTCCGGTCTGGTCGGTCTCCAACCCTGGGTGGTGAGTACCAGAAGCTCATGCGGTACATGCTGTTCGAACGGATGGGCCCCAGTGGCCACCCGTAAACAACCATCCCGATACATAGGAATCTGCTCTCCCCTGGCATAGCTCGGGGGGCGTGTAGCCAAAGGTATCTCCAGTCACTCCGCGCGTGTTCGGGTCAGATCCTGTGGTTGGTGCAAGGGAACAGAGTCCGAAATCTGCTTAGCAAACTCGTGGAGGTTTTTCGTTATTGATGAGGATGTTGACTCACGCGGGCACAGGAAATGGTGCATACGCCATGCTCCGTAGTATCTTAAGTTCAGAAATATGCT
>Ga0307517_10009278_pt1 | contig 13979 bp, 10 predicted proteins | sample 23_EM_MG_FD_194515 | JGI IMG/M metagenome (GOLD analysis project Ga0307517, IMG submission 194515) | Populus trichocarpa ectomycorrhiza microbial communities from riparian zone in the Pacific Northwest, United States - 23_EM | ecosystem: Host-associated > Plants > Roots > Unclassified | place...
CCAAATATATATGAAATTAAATTTAAAAAAAAAACAATGTAAATGGACTAAATTGAAAAAAAATTAAAGGACAAAAAGAAATATTAATATGAATTCATAATAACTTGTGAGTGATGAATAGTGTTTTCAAGAAGAGAAATATATTTCTTTTTAATTTTAGATTTGTGTGTATAAATAATACCAAACGCTATTATTGATGCCTGTTGATAGAAGACAAGATTCATGAAAAATGTGACAAATACCACCTACGTTGGCTATAAACTGTCCTTGAAACGGCGAAATTGATTTCATGACCACGACCGAACATCAGGCTGTCTCGTGGGTGGTTGATGACCACCACTTTGGTGGCGTTTAATGTTGACAAAGAACTTCAACTTTATTGCCACTACGGTAATGATTTCATAAAAATCTTGCATAAAAGTTATCATTTTCAATCTTTTTGAAAAAGTAAAATAATTCCATTGAAAATGAGTGAAGAAATAAAATATAATGACATCTGGTGATTCTTTGGCCCTCGCCTTAACATGGATCGCTGCGATTTCAACATTTTAAGGTTTATTAATTTATTATCAATCGACGACCAAAATAAATAAACAAAGAAATAAATAAATGATATAGCTTGTCTACAATCTCCTCCTTGATAGAAGTCTCTAACCTGCATTTCTAAAAAAATTAATTTTTTTAAAAAAATTAATTTTTTTTATATGTTTTGAATCGTTTTAATGCGCTGATTTCAAAAATAATTTTTAAAAAATAAAAAAAATATTATTTTAATATATTTCAATATAAAAAATATTTTAAAAAATAACTACAATCACATTTCCAAACATACCCATAAAAACAAATTAAATTACATAGATATCAATAATAGAAAAAAAAAGATGTTAAAAGAAAGATTCATTGCCAACATGCGCCCCGCCACTAAAATAATCCTGGTGTGCCACTCCTAATACCATTCTAAAACAGGATGTTTGACTGTTGAAAAAGTCAGTACTTTTTAGGTTATCTGAACGGTACGAGTTCCTCCCACTTACTAGTATGTGTATTTCGCTAGCATGATGCCCCTTTTATCTTTTCTTGTAAAATATATTATATATGTTAAAAGATTTAATTACCTCCAAGTATATTTAATAATTATAAAAAAATCATAATGAAATGATGAAAAAACCGTAAATGCAAGTTTAAGAACATAAAATCTCAAGGGCAGTCAAATAATTATACCTCGAAGGAAAACGAAAAGTAAAAAAGCATCTTCTCCATGGTCCACAAATTTGGGTTATAAACTGATGTCTTGACAGTATTAATGTCAGTTTCTCGAGGACGATAATGTTGATGTCTAGTCCACTTCAGTTTCTCGAGGACAATAATGTTTTAAAGGAGTTTGCACGACATTTTCAACAAAGGTTCTCTCATACACGACTCTTTTCTGTCCCCTTCGGCGAAAGAAAATAATTTCACTGGAAATGAGCCTAAAACTTAAAACGTTTTACACCTTTAATTTGGATTGTTGTAGTTATTGTAATTATATTTCTTTATATTATGTTTAAATAAAAATAATAATAGATATAATATATAAGAAAAATCCTTAACCCAAGTTTTGTTTAATTTTTATAGCATTCTTTATTTTTTTACAATTTAGTATTGATGTATATTTTTTTTATTGATTGAGAATAATAAAGAAATCTATCTTAAAACTGAAATAAATAATTAATACGAGTTTTAAAAAATATATGATGTATTTAAAATTCTCCATTCATGTTGAATTTAAATTTTAAATTATTTTCCATTTTTTTAAAAAGAAAAACATATCGCATCACTTTATTTTGCTATTTTATTAAAAAATGATTAATTCTAAAAAATAAAGATCCATATCATTTATATCTACTATATTGTCATTAACTTACTAAGGACCTTAAAGTAAAATGATATTATACTGTAGTTTTTTTTTTCATTATTTTTTTTATTATAAATTCATATTTTATATGCTTCTTGTTGATCAACAAGTAATTTTCTAATCAATATATGATAGAGAAACTACTCAATAAAAACTTAATATCAAAAAAAGGAGGTAGACACCTTGAAAAATCAAGCAATCTAAGACCTTTAACCTATAAAAAGATTATATGCTCTAAGTTAATACCACACAATGAAAAAAATAATTTTTTTTTTAAGAAAGAGAGGGATTATTGGAATTAAAGTGTAGGAAAGCAAATGGGTAAATTGCAAAAAGTATGTAAATAAATAAAAATGATAAACTAAAATTAAAGAATTGAAATCGTGTATGTTGAGTTGACCATCTTTCATAGTGATTATGTAACCCTTCATATATTGGTATAAATATTGAATTTTATCTAAACATGTAAATCCTAATCATATACAAATTTTTGTATGAAGTAAAGGGATTTTATTAAAACCTAATGGAAATTAATTTTTTTTTATTGATATCACATGAATCTTGAGTTAATATTGTGCCTTTTAATTAATTATTTTATTAAAGACTCACTCTTAATAAGAATTACCCTTTCTGGTTCCTGCAAGTTCAAACTCTTGTGGTTGATTGCTTTTTTTTTGGTCGATCATGGCTCCTAATTGCTTGGTTAAGTTGTCAACTACTTTCTTAAATCTCCTGATCTATTAGGACTCTTTTAATGCAGTTGATTCCATTATACTTGATCAATTTCATTTTTATTTTTCTGTTTTCTTTTAACAATCATTGTTCTTCTATGTTTAACATATAAATGTTTATTTTTATGTAATAAATGTCGTTTATATTTTATTATTTTCTAAATAAAGATGTCATAACCCAAATTTTGATTCTTTTTATTTTTTATTTTTATATAGTAAAAATAATAATAAAAAAATGAATGAAATGAAAAAAATAAAATGAATAAAGAATAATTGAAATTTTGGTCAACACAACACAATTTGAAAGTTTTGAGGATTAATCAGGGTGAAATTATAAATTTAGGAGTCAATTTTAGGAGCTTAATTGAAGAATTGATAAGTTTGGAGACTTAATTAAACTTTGGATTAGTTTTATTAATGAAATCAGGAGTTTAATTGAAGAATCGATAAGTTTGAAGGCTTAATTGAACTTGAAATTAGTTTAATTAATGAAATCAGGGGCTTAATTGAAAAAATACCAAAGTTTGAGGCTGATTTGGGTCAAAATTGCAAAGAATTAAAGTCCAAGGACCAAAGTGAAAAGGCCGGGGGACTATAGGGAGTTTAATTGATTTTTCCAAGGGTAATTTTGAATGAATTAAAAGTTGAAAAGTCAATTAAGGATTAAATTAATTAAATTGCAAATCAATGACTATTTTATAAATAGCGTCGAAGTGCAAGGGTCTAATTGCAATTTACCTAGGGGAAATTAAAAAAATAAAAAGGAAATTTCCATGAATAATGGGGGCTTGATTGCAACATGTCATAAATTTAGTTACCAAATTGAAAGACGAACATTTCCATCCCAAAACGATGTCGTTACAAAGTCACTGTTCATCATCTTCTTCTTCTGAAGGCAGAGAAGCCCGCTTAAAAAATAAAAAAGAAAATGATAGCTGACCGGGTCTTATTACCCCCTAACTCGACCAAGGCATATACTAAATGGCCTACAACCTATCCCTTGTCTAATCCAACTCACCTTCGCTGCCATAACGTACTAGCATGTCAAAGAAGCCACCACCAATAGTCCAACAATGGCAGGACTGTTGGCGTTCCAGTCGTACCAAAACGCAAAGTCCAAATCCTATCTTCACATGAAAATCATAATCTGAGGAAGATAAGGACCAAATCTCATGCCTGGATTCCTATAAAAACAGAGGCAGAGGGAGAGAGAAGGGGAGAAAAAAACAGAGAAAATAGGACAAACAAGTAAGAGGAGAAAAAAAACAAAGAAAAGAGGACAAACAAGTAACAGAGACAGAGACATAAAAAACCAGGCAGAGGAAAAGAAAACGAAGGAGCAAAGGAGAGGAGTAGCTAAAAACCAGAAGAGCAATAAACAAAAGAGGAAGTGTTACGGAGCGTCATCAACCTCCTCTCCAAGCGCAACAGCAGGTAAGCCTTCTTCTCCCTCCCTATCTGCAAATTTAATTAACCAAGCACTGTGCGAGCACGCGTGAATTAATTCACGTGTGCCCGATTGCTGAATCTGGGTCACTAGCTTGGGCCAGTGACCGGCCGAGCTGTTGGATCTAGCTCAACCCGTATGGCTGGGCTAGATCCAGCCCCTAAAAAAAAGAGTAGGCCTGGTCTGGACCTCAGGCCCAACAGGGCCCAATTGCTTTTTGCTAAGGGTGTGTTTGGTAAAACACACCCTTGTGTTTTTTCTATGTATTTTATCCATTTTTTCTTTTGATATCTAGCCAAACGAGCCTCTTTTTTATATTAAAAAAATTCCAAAACAATTTGAGGATCTTCGTTTATTTATTTGTGGGCCCCTCACGCTTTGTTTTATTTTTTTTCTTTGCGTATTGTCTTTTTATGTTGCATGTTCAATCTATGGACCTTTACTGTTAAACGTAAATCTGATATGTAATACATGTCTTTCTTTATTAGGAAAAATAAATAGAAAAGAATAGAAAATAAAAATATTAGTAGCTTCCTTTTCTTTTAATACAAATTTTGCAAATTTATTCACTGACGCTAGAGTCAGGAATACCATACCTTTTGGCTTGCGTAATATTTACCTATGCCAGAGTTGGAAATTTTCATAGGCGAATATTCACTGACATTAGAGTCAGGAATATTATAGAAAGATCATGAGAATGAAACAAAAACAAACTCTTAGCAATTTTAGACAAGGCCAACAATGCAGTCTACTTCAGTAGGACAAAGGGGTGAAAGTATCTTCCCTTTCGCGTAACCAGTCCCATACTATAGAATTTCTGTTGACTAGTTAGGATTCTTAGTGACTATAATAATAGGTGACGACTCTTTGAACTAGAACAAGATGTCAAATATTCGTTCTTTATCCAATAAATAAAAATAAAATTTTAATTGATCATCGCGATGTTCGGGTGTGACAGAATGACGACTCCACTAGGGACTTCTAGGACTAAGCTTTGCATTTTTTTTTTGTTAATTGCTAAAAATATATTTTTTTATATTGTGTTTAAGTGGTTATTGCTTTTTACTGCTTTAGCACGTGTATTTATTGTCATGCATTACTTCAAGAGCACACACCTTGAAATTTAGGATAAGTGAAGAAGTAACGGTACCCCAATGATTTTAGATTAGGTAAGACTCATGAAACTATCAAATTCTTGCTTGGTTGTTTACTCGATAGTGATTGGTATGCCGATCTGATATTACTCAAGGCCTGTATCTTTATACTACTTGTAAGTCTCATATCGACCTTTCAAGGACAATCACTAAGCATGCGAGAGACCTTTTGAGACTAGATAGGAACCTACCTCTTGATGCACTTAATGACTAGAACTACCTTCTAGGTTGTACCCTGTATAATCTCACTATGGCAAGCCCAACATATGGCATCTTGAATTCCAAGACCATCGAGTAGCAAATGGTCGTCAGTCGTCACATAGGATACACGAGTATGCGTTGTTACAGTCGACAAAAAGGAACTGATTTAAATTGAAAGCTGAAAGGTTTATTAAAAGCTCAAACTTAAGCAAGACTCGACAAGGATCCTTTTATTGGCATGATGACGACATCGGGTCCCTAAAATCCATGAACAAACTACCGTTGCCACCCCGTGAAGGGCGAGTCCACATTGAATCTGCATTTTCCTTATTGATAACATCACCCCTTGTGCATGATTGCATAATTTTTATTTAGCAGGTTGAAATATAGACTTCCTATTGAAATATAGGCTTTCCATTGGACACACTTATAACACTCGACTGCGAAAAAGACAAATGAAAAACAAAGAAAGAGCCCAGTTAAAAGCCCAATACCGAGAAGAGTTAGATAGTTTTAGAGAAGAAGTCGCTTGGTTTATTAGTCTACTCAAACAGGCTTTGGGATCTAAATCTGAAAAAGCAAAATTTTCAGTTTAGCCTAACTCTATACTCGTAAATCCACAGAATCTAGGGGCAAATAAAGTGTCATTTGAATATTAAAAGGCTATGTATTCCTAATTTTCTCAACCAACATATCCCATAAAAATGTTGTCTATCATTGACTTTATAGTGAAGGGATCTCAAAATGACAAGATGGTAAAAGAAGATGGCTTGGATAAATTGGCTGCCCTAGAGCAAAGGATGAGGGCATTTGAGGGAACTAGCCTACATAACCATATAAAGGCTGCTGAGATGTGTTTGGTGCCTAACGTGATCATTTCCAAAAATTTTAGAGTGCCTGGATTCGTCAAATATATAGGATCTCAATGCCCTGTAACTCATCTCAATGCATACTGCAACAAAATGGTTGAGGTGGTCTATGATGAGAAACTGTTGATTCACTTTTTTCAAGACAGCTTGAGTGATGCTGCCCTCACTTGGTATATGTGATTGGGCAATATCAAGGTAAAAAAGTGGAAAGACTTAGTTGATGTCTTCATTAGGCAATATAAGTTCAATATGGATGTGGGCCCTGATAGGTCATGCTTGCAAGCTATGAAAAAGGAAAACAAGGAGTCCATAAGAGAATATACTCAAAGGTGGCGTGAGGCAGCTGCACGGGTTAATCCTCATTTGTTGGAAAAAAATGATCAATTTGTTTTCGAACACTTTTAAGGCCCTAAACTTTGAATACCTGGCTGGAAGCTTTGCATAATATTTTTCTGACCTGGCTGCTATAGTTGGGAGGATTAAACAAGTAATTTAGTTATGAAAGATTGCTGACTCGACTAAGGAGAAAAGTTTCACTGGAAAAAGAAAAGAAATTGAGGTTCACAATATCAAAGGTGGTTACAACAACGAGAGCAAGAACTACCAAAACAAAGATACCTAGATATTAATTGTCCTGAAGACGAAGCTATAATGTCATTATGCCAAGACTGTTTTATATGTGACTTTAATCTAACTATTGAAAATGTGCCCTTGTCAAGGAGGTCATAGGAGATGGATGATTGAAAGATTCTAGAAATTCCAATCAAAGATTGCTAAGAGTTTAGCCCTTTTATGCATTACTTTGCTAGTAATCATATCTCAAAATGTTAGCATAAGGTCTTTGTTGTTGAACTTCTTTTATAAAAATTTCAATGAAATAATGAGTTTGTCCTTCAATTGTGTCTCTTCCTTTGATTTAAAACCAAATATCTTAAAAGGGATTCCTTCTAAGAACTCACAAATACACATTTGAACCTTTGCATGATCTCATAGACTCATTTCATTTCTTTTATCAAAATCTTTTCTCCGAGTGGAATTTTGGAAAATTAAACTTGCCTTTTGTTTAAAAAATGATTTGATGTTTATTTAAAATGATATTTTTGACATTCTACTTGTAGAATGACAGATGAATCAAGCAACTCCTTCACTGAGGTGACTAAACTCTAAACTAAAGTGCACGAATAGAAAATGAATTGTCACCGTCACACTATAACTCTTGAGCTACGTTTTTTAAATGTATGCATAATGGTATGTAGTGGATTCATTGTTCATAGACTTATGAAATGCATCTTTTTGCAAAGTCCAAACCATCACACTAGATGAGATCAAAGTTTATTGATCTAAACTGCTTGCGCTTTAAATGAGAAAAGACCATCTTTGTTATTCGTTTCACATTCTAAAATGAATATATCCCTTATGGTCCCCTTTTGAGCTTGGATAAATTTTCCTTCATGAAAAACCCCAACAAGGATCACACCCCACGCTGGGGGCAAGTGAAAAATTCAATGATAAAAAAAGATGAAAAAGCCGTGAGAAAAACCAAAATAGTCAAAAGAGCCTAAGAAACGCAAATGCTAAGGGGCTTGACCAAATCACAAGAAGAAGTGATAGCCAAAACATAGTGAGTATGCCCCAACCAAAACAATAAAAAAGAGCAAATCAAAGAAAAATGGCAAAAGAAAAGATGAAAGACACAAAAAGTCGAACTGCTGATTGTGATCCTTAGTCTTTGAAACCTTGAAAAACTCTTTGAGCCTTATGAATCCTTTTCTTTTATAGCCAAAACCACAACCTACATTACATGCATGTAAAAGTCCTTTCTAATCAAGCAACCTAGAACAATAAATGATGCTCTCAAAATGCAAATAGTGCTTTTTTATAAGAGTCATGACATCGAGAACAAGCTACTCATTATTATTCGTACGGATAAAATGAGTGATAAAAAAAAGACATTTTTTCTAAGAAAAAACCTTTAGCTTTTTCTTGAGCCTTTCGCTTTGAAACCCACAAAAACACAAGGTCACCTTATGATGTACCTTCACCAATGACAATATCACCAACATAAGAACAAATCATCTCCTTTCCAAGAAAAAAAATAACCAGGGAGTTGCAAGATTTCAAAAACAAATTGTTTTAAACTCACATTGAAACAATTTTTGTTTTCAAAATGAAAGATCAAGATTTCAAGATTTATTATAAACAAATGATCTTTCACCAAAACTAAAAAGTAGAGAAAGGTTTCTCGAAACTATTATTTGTCTAAGTCATTGACAGAGCACACTTAGGGGCAATGGCCAGTTGAAGGGGGCAACATTATATTTAGAAGGAAAATTGATCCCTTCTAGATAAACAAAAAAAAGGAACATTTCTTACAACGAGACAAAATGACATTTTGTTTACCAAAGGTAGTTTGATCCTTTAAATAAATGACACCGAATGTTTTTAGTAGTGAGTCAAGGAAATAATGAAGGATCTTCTTAAATTATTCAACGAGACAGAATTTCCAGCAAGTAAATAGGGCATGATGAGCACCATAAAGGCTGAGCTAAGTAAAATTACAAACATTCTGAAAGACCTACATATGCCAACTCGAGTGGGCTAGGAGCCAGATGAGGAAGATGACTCAAATAAAAAATAGCAAGTCCTCACCAATCAAACAACAAGAAGATTGAGAAGCAAGGGGGGCCTATATTTCAAATCAAGTAGAGATGCATGCATATTATCTAACGTTGAACAATGTGTTTTGCAAAGATTCATAAGAGAAATCCTCGATGGGATCCATCAAAAGGAAGACCACCTTGAAATGGCCAAGATTTGAAAATTCTCTTGAAAATTTTTCACTTTTGAATTTTTTTTACCTAGACAAACCACCCATGAAAATTAGACAACTTGAAAAATCCTCGTATTTTTCAATTCAAAAAGTCACCCATCACAATGAGAACTTTTGATTTTTTACTTGGGCAGGCCAGCAATGAAAATTAGACCACTCGAAAAATTCTCATATTTTTCAGTTGAGAAAGTCACCCATCACAATGAGAACCTTCGATTTTTGACATAGGCAGGCTACTCATGAAAATTAGGCCACCTAAAAATCATCGTATTATTCAATTGGAAAAGTCACCCATCACAATGAAAATCCTCAAGTTTTTTACTTAGGTAAGTTGCCCATGAGAATTAGACCAATCTGAAAAAAATATTTTCTTCATATCTTTTATCAATGGGTAGGTCACCCATTAAAATGAGATCAATGTTGAAAAAAACCCTCGAGTTTTTCACCTGGACAGGTCGTCTATGAGAATTAGACCAACCTGAAAAAAATCATTATATCTTTTATCAATAGGTAGGTCACCCATTACAATGAGACCAATAAAAAAAAAACCTTCGAGTTTTTAACCTAGACAGGTCGCCCATGAGAATTTGTCTATTTTTAAAACATCAAAGTCTTAGACTTTTTCACCAACAAGCATATCGCCCATGAGAATTAGACCACTTTTGAAACATCAAAATCTTAGACCTTTTTTTCACTAACGGGTAAGTTACCTGAAACAATTAGACCACTTCTAAAAAATCTCTATATTTTTCACAATCGGGCAGGTCGCCTGGAACAATTAGACCACTTCTAAAAAATCTTTGTGTTTTTCACCATCGGGTAGGTTGTCTCGAACAATTAGACCACTTTAAAAAAAAATCCTTGTGTTTTTCACCATTTAGCAGGTCGTCTGGAACAATTAGACCAATGACTAGTTTATAAATAACGTCGAAGTAGAGGGGTATAATTGTAATTTACCTAGGGGAAATTAAGAAAATAAAAAGGAAATTTCCATGAATAGGGGGCTTGATTGCAAAATGTCAGAACTTTAGTGACCAAATTGAAAGACAAGCATTTCCATCCCAAAACAATGTCGTTTCAAAGTCAATGTTCATCTTTTTCTTCTTTTGAAGGCAGAGAAGCCAGCCTGCAAAACCAAAAAGAAAATAATGGTTGGCCGGGTCTAACCTATTATCCCAGGTTGGGTTTTCCCTACTTTTTTCTTAATATGTGGATATTCGCCAAGGTAAAGATTGTTGTAGTTTATGGCTCATAGGTAAATGTTGTTGTTCCACTCCACATCGGCATCTATCTAATTAGGATTTATTTCTTATTTTATTGGTCGTGATAATTAATAGGTTTGGGGGGTGCAGAGGCAACACCAAAAACGATGTTATTTTGAGAGGTTCAATTTCATTTTGTGCACAATGAAACATCCATGTCTATTTTAGTTTTATCAATTAGGTTACAGTCCTTCTAGTTTATAAAAATTAATCAGTTAGTCTCAATAGTATAAAAAATAATTATATTGTCCATTGACCAAACTTAGTGTAGTTGCTTTTTATTCAAAAATAGCTTTCTTTCCAATCAATTTTCCCATGTTAACTAATTACATTTCCTCTCTCTCTTTTTTTCCAAAAAGAGAAAACAAAATACATTAAAGAAAGGACCAGGTTATAAGTGGATTTTAATATCGTGGGGATGAAATAATATTTTGTTAAACTACAAGGACTAATTAATTATGTTGTGCAGTAATGTGATTTAAAGGAAAAGAATAGTAAGCAAAAAATTGAAAAGAGACGGTAGAAATTTTACAATGGTTCAACAATAGAAGGATAATAAACTCTCAAATTTTGTAAATGTCAGTTTTGATGCCTTTTCTTTTAATTTTTTGTAGAATGATTTTAAATTCTTTCATGTAAAATTGACATACCATTGAATTTTTTAAAAAATCTTCAAAACTTAAGTAATGCGATAGAATTCAATTTAAAGAGAATAAAAAGAAAATCTAGAAAAAAAAAGGAACTTTCATGACCAAATTTAAAGAAACAAAAATTTGAGGAGCAAAATAAATCAAAATAAAAAAATTAAGGGATTAAAGACAAAATTTTGTATCGTGAATAATGCTATGAATAATGATATGATATGGGAGACGATAAATAGTATATGAGTGATAATAAAACACCAATTTGAGGATTAAATATGAATATCATGAATATATTATTGTAAGCGATTATTGATTGCAGGTATAAAGATTTGAAATTTCTGGTATCAGATTCACAGAAATTAATTAAACAAGAAACAATGAGTTAATTAAACCAATTACAAATCCGAGCATTCATGGACTTTTTTATTTGCTTTTATTAATTTTAGGGTTGATTATTTTCGGTTCGATTCGGTTTTTTTTTTTTTAAATAACCAAACCGAAATTATTTTTTTAAAGAGAAAAAACCGAAACCGAAGCGAAACCGGTTTAAACCGATCGATTTTGGTTCGGTTTGGTTTTTTAGAACAAAAACCGATTCAAACCAGTTTGGCTCGGTTTTTTTGGTTTTAACTCGGTTTGGCTAGGTTTTTTTCCAGTTTTTTCTGTTTGGGTTCGGTTCGGTTTTTTCAGTTTCAGGCTTATAAAACCAAAACCAAACCGAACCGTTTGATTTTTTAAAAATTTTAATCGATTTAATTAATTTTTTTTCACGGTTCGATTTATTTAAATTTTTTTTAATTTTCTTAATTTAATCAATTTTTGAGTTTTTTTCTCACCCTGTTCTCTTTACTACAATTCGTTGCCACATCATCAATGAGTAATCTATATACCTACCTGTGCGAAGCATTTATAATGAAAATACGAAAACTTGTTGTAAAATGAGATGTCGTTTCAATCAATATCTTCATTAATTAGTTGTTCCTTGTACAATCCAAATTAAACTGTTCTTCCTTCCCAAAAAATCAAATTATTCACGATAAACTTCTATCATTAAAGATTATTAATGAGATTTTTTTTTTGTGAATTTTCTATGAAAACAGAAATACTTTTCTATTACAACGTGTGAAACGTGCAGTTTGCTGTTCTAGAAGGAGGCATATCCATGGAGTGTTGGTACCAAAACATAGAGCTTAAAGAAAAACAGGATACCCTCTATTCTCGAAGATCAACGACTGAGGATCCAAGCCATTAAACCAAAAACGAAGTCGTTTTGAAGGGTTGAATTGCATTTTGTGCGCAATAAAACATCCGTGTCTATTTTAGTTTTATCAATTAGGTTATAGTCCTTCTAGTTTATAAAAATTAATCATTTAGTCTCAATAGTATAAAAAATAATTATATTGTCCTTTGATCAAACTTAATTTAGTTGTTTTTTATTCAAAAATAGCTTTTTTTCCAATCAATTTTCCCATGTTAACTAATTACATTTCCTTTTTTTTTCCAGAAAGAGAAAACAAAATAAATTAAAGAAAGGACCAAGTTATAAGTGGATTTTAATATCGTGGGGATGAAATAATATTTTGTTAAACTACAAGGACTAATTAATTATGTTGTGCAATAATGTGATTTAAAAGAAAAGAATAATAAGCAGAAAATTGAAAAGAGACAGTAGAAGTTTTACAATGGTTCAACAATCTAAGGATAATAAACTCTCAATTTTTGTAAATGCCAGTTTTGACACCTTTTCTTTTATTTTTTTTTACAATGATTTTAAATTCTTTAATGTAAAATTGACATGCCATCGAATTTTTAAAAAAAATCTCCAAAACTCAAGCAATGCCATAGAATTCAATCTAGAGAGAATAAAAAGAAAATCTGGAAAAAAAAAGGAACTTTCATGGACCAAATTGAAAGAAACAAAAGTTTGAGGAGCAAAATGAATGGAGGTAAAAACAATTGGGGGACCACTGACAGAATTCTGTAACGTGAACAACGCTACGAATAATGATATTAAATATCAATATCATGATTCATGAATATATACCTACTCTGTGCGAAGCATTTATAATGAAAATACGAAAACTTGGTTCGAAATTGAGATGCCGTTTCAATCACATCTTCATTAATTAGTTGTTTCTTCCTTCCCAAAAACTCACATGATTAGCGATAAACTTCCATTTCAGATCATTATTAATGAGACTTTTCTTTTTCTGTGAATTTTCTATGAAACACAACGTGTGAAACATGCACGCAGTTTGTTGTTCTATAAGAAGGGGGCGTATCCATGAAGTGTTGCTACCAAAACATAGAGCTTGAAGAAAAACAGGATAGTACCCTTGCACGCACTGACACACCTGCATTATTTGCCTCTATTCTCAAAGATTAACGAATGAGGAACCGAGCCATTAAACCAATTCAAACAGCAAAAAATGTTGAGAATGTTCTGAGCATCACTGATGAAGAGCAGCAACCTTTGAGTCCAATGGCTCGAATGTTTCATGAACCCGACTCCAACGTGTACATCATTATCATAATCGGCTTTCAGACCAAAATCAATCCAGAAGTTATGAGAGCAAATGTGGGGAATACTTTGCTTAAGCATCCTCGTTTCTCTAGTTTGCAGGCAAGTTCTGTTTTTTTTTTATCCATAAGTCAATATCTTTGAAATATTATAAACAGTTCCATTGGTTTAGGGATAAGGAGCATGCACTAATCGTACGTGTTTTTTGTCACCTTTTTCTTTTGGAATTCAACTTCATCGTATTTCTGTACAATAATAATTAATGATTAATAATCACTCTTACAATTTCTTATGGTAACAAAGGATCAAACTTTAAGTTTTTTTTTTTGTCTTTTCATTAATGACCTCAACATTTATATGTAACAGGTTCCCGATGAGAAGAATGGGGGGCAGCTCAAATGGGTTAGAACAGAGGTTGACTTGGAC
>Ga0307517_10009279_pt1 | contig 13978 bp, 10 predicted proteins | sample 23_EM_MG_FD_194515 | JGI IMG/M metagenome (GOLD analysis project Ga0307517, IMG submission 194515) | Populus trichocarpa ectomycorrhiza microbial communities from riparian zone in the Pacific Northwest, United States - 23_EM | ecosystem: Host-associated > Plants > Roots > Unclassified | place...
CATCAATTATCAAAAACTGTTTTATATTTCTCAGTGTATTGTACTCAAAAACAAGTCTCAAACATTCATATTATGACATATATGGGAACTTTTGTTTTTCATGATGCATGAAATTTATGTTATTTTAAGCAACTAGATAGAGGTATTAAAATATTCCTAACATGAATGTGGGTAATTTAAAAAAATATCTCCTCATAAATATGCCAAACAGTTGTCATGGACAATTAACTGGATGCATGAACATGTAGAGTCAAATTAACTCAAATCACGGCTTGGTTTTTCCTGTGATAATATTGGGGTACGATGGCTATCTCGATGAAAAATAAATTATTTTTTAACCAAAATAAAAATAAAAAAAGAAGAACAAGGGAGAGACAGACGAAGAAAAAGGATCACAAGGACAAGAATGATAGGCTGTTGATTGCTTTTAGAAGGTGGAAAGAGGACGTGTGTTTGCCATTGTTTAAGTTACAACAGAAACCTGTTGTCATTATTACTAGCTATTAGTTTGTACAGATGTATCTTTGTTTGTTGTTTGTTTTGGGAATCTAACTCTACTTTTAATCAACCTTTTTATCCCCTAACCTAATTTTAAAATCCTTGTAATAAGTTTTGTTTAGGCCGACCATTTTGCTTGCAGGTTGATAGTTTCTTGCCGTTTATGTAGCTGGCACATGCTAAGCCAGTTTAGAGGCTCTTTGTTAGTATTATCAAATAATTATATCAATTAAAAAAATTGAACAGTTAGTTAGTATTTTTAAAATAATTTTATATTATTCTCTAATATATTTTCTAGAAACTTTTTAAATTTAAAAATTACAAGATTATAGCTTTAATATCATGTTAAAACATGAATAGATACTTTATAAATTAATATAAAAATTTAAATTTTTAAATAAGATTTTAAAAATAATTTTATATTAAAACATGAGTAGCTACTTTATCATAGGTTATGCTTTGGATTTTATATACAAATCAACAACTTTTGGCTTATACAAAATGCTCATGGATGGGTGACACGTACCGGGTGGGTTTCTAAGGTTAATTTGTTTCTGTTCATCCATGTTATGGTCAAGTACAGACCATTGAGATAATGCAAACGTGAGGTTGTCTTCCAGTTCAGACTCCAGACAAATCACAGAATAATGTGACAAACTAACTGTAGACATGACCGACCATAGATATCGTTTGATGCTCCAAGAGAAACTGAGAGTTCAAATATAAGGTCCAAAGCATATTTATCTTCACAATCGATCATCATGTCAGAGAGAAGATTATGTCCACGCATGCACATGAATTCTATTGCCAGTCTATGATTAAGACTATAGTTCAAAAGTAGTCGATGATCTGGTTTTGAATTTATCCGACCTCGTGTTCTTCTTGTAGGTAATTTACTAGGGGAATTGATTATAAGTCTGCCTTGGTCTCAAAATCACCCGACCTTGATTCAATTAATTGCCAGGTTTATATATCCTGCCTGTCTAGCTGCTTGGTTGCTGTGATATACGAAACAACATGTTGTTGTTTTTCTAGATTAACGATAAATTCCAATTTCCATGTACGTTAGAAGACAAATCGTAGTTATTAAATCTGTCTGGATGAATTTACATGGTGTTTGTCAATCAAGTATAATTAACTTTGAAAAAGCTTTTTTTAAAAAAAAAAATAATTGTCCGATATCATTTTGAGTTCCAATATATAACCCTGTGACCAAAACCCTTAATTAAGTTTGACAGTTACGAGACAAACTGTTTAACACCCATCTAATCATCTATAAATATATATTAATTCCCAAAAAAATGGTAAGTGCATCCCTCCTGAGCAGCTGCTTACAGCCAGATAGCGCTGTATATTGTCGGCATAAAAAGCCAACACAGGCATGCAGTTGACCCTCAAAACAAGCTTCGTTTTCAGAGGGGCGAGATGATAGATATCATCGACCAAGCATGAAATGCATTGGCAATCAATCACATTACGAATGAAAATGGCCCTGCACTGTCTAATCTGAGTCCAGGATTGTTTTAACAGTCGTTTTTTCGAATGAAAATGAAAAGAAGACAAATGATGACAGATGTTAATTCTTCATGGATGGCAAATTACAGTCCTCCAAGAAGCCTCACATTTCAACCGATCGGTTGATCATTTGATCCTTCTCTTTTCTTTTCCATTTGTTATAGAACACTCCTGCTATATAACTAAATCCAGTACGTGTAGTTTTCATTATACCAGTAAGATATATGTTAAGCATGCATATTTTAAGAAATTTGTGAGCCAAAAGCACTATCCTTCCAGGTTTTATAAAGACTCGAGCCTGAGAATCGACCAGCTCATCGGGTTGGCCATTGACGCTATTGATATATAATGCATATGCTGCAAGAGGAATAAGTTAACAATATTTAAAAGATGGCAGCCATGTATTGTGAACCAAAATAAAATACTGATGGCATCGAATTTCCAATCAAAAGTAAGAGCATCAGAATTCAGAATTGGTTAAAATTAATTAACACTATATAGTTGCATAATATCAGCTTCTACGCTTCATGCCATCCGGTTTTACCTCATTAAGCTGAGGCACGGGGTGACTGGCAGGGGCTTTTGGGGTTGTTTGTTTCGATTTTATCTCTTTGTAAAGCTTATATAAGCCAACAGCTTGTTTTGTGCTCATGTAAATAGTATATAACAAAAACTCAAAAAGTTTACAACAGGGGCTTGGACCCCTAAAAAAAAACATTAATATTATGCCCTTCATGAAAAAAAATAATTTTAAGATAAAAACTAGTGAAATTTAAACTTCAGCTTTTTCAGATAAAAAAATTCCTAATCTTTAAAACCTCCTAGAAATTTTTCATGACACTAATTAAGTTATATTTATTTTTTATTAAATAAATAGAGATTATGGAAGATTTAAACTTGTGATGGTTTTATTATCAAGACTCTAATATCATGTTAATAAATTAATTCAATCCAAAAACTTAATCTATAAATTTTAAAAGTATAATATTATTCTTTAATATAAATTTGGCTCATTTAGTGTATCTTCCGTGACTACATATAAAACCATGAATTCCAGGTAAGGTGAGCCATCAATTCAAGACAAGATTTACTTAGTGTTAGTTTTACGCTACTTTCCCTTTCAAGAAGAAGGAAATCTTTTGTTTGAACTTTGATGAGCGATCGAGCCAACAACGCGTGTTAGAGTTAAACAAATGTTTACAGTAATGGAGAAAAAAAGGCTCGAGTTCAACTTCTTTCTAAAACAATATCCAATGTCAAAATCTTCCTCCTGCTACAACCCCACACCAGCGATCATGTGGAGGAAACGGCTCTGGCGACAATCTGTCCAGCGCGACCCAACACGTGCCTTCTGTAGAGGAAAAGGACGCTGCGAGCCATCAATTGACACTGCGGAAGAAAATTCTTGATACCGAACAACTCTGCATGCACATTCGAAAAGGGTGCCTGATAGGTTTGAATTTTTAATATTTTTTTTTAATTACTTTGAAGACCGCCTTTCTACTCATCCGATCTTAACAAGAAACCAGATAAAAATATGAAAATTCCCTCACAACAAACCTAAATTAATTTTAATACCGAGGGTGATTTAGTAAATTTATTGTGAAAAAAGATTGAAGCCTCCGAAAAGTACCTGGAAACAAAGTATCTGATTTTTTACCTATTTTATTGTTTAAAAAATAAAAGAAATCTTTGTACCCCGATCAAAATAAAAATGATAAATAGATTACATGGAAAAAATCATTTTACCATTTAATTTAGTATTTTTGAATAATTTTATAAAAATTCAATTTATCAATTTATTATTACAATATATTTTTGGACACTAGACTCACTCTAGTTGTATAGCAAAATTATCAATATATTTTTTGGTAAATATTGGAGTCCGGTCGTGTTGTGTGCAAGATCCTTGGTTTCTATCCATGCAATTTGTAAGTTGGTTTGTTTAGAGTGGCGGGTGTTTTTTAAAATATATTTTTATTTAAAAATATATTAAATAATTTTTTATTTTAAAATTCAACACATCTATACGAAAATTGTGTCGAACACCGCCTTGCTTAGCTAGTAGCAGAGGACTCGTAGCAGCAAGCATCAATGGCTGTCAGTAGTCTCGACTCTCGATGACTTCTCCTGCACCACCGCTGCTAAGCAACATCATATGCACAACTTGTAACGTGCCAGATTAATGCGATCATGTCACTCCTCTGCAAGCAGAGGGGAGGGGAAGACAGTACAGATAGAAGTGCACTCGCACGTACACTTGATATTATTGCAGAACCAAGCTACCATACCTCACAGAATTTCAATAAAACAAACCTTTATCTTACGTAAGAGAACTCAACACTTACATGGGTTTAAATTAATATTCCTTCCTTGGATTTTAGCCCTAATTAACATTATGTCCACTCACACGATAAAAGCAAAAAAGTCTTCTTGTTCCAGCCTTTTCGTACCATAAATTGGACGGTGAATACAGAATCTTAATCCTCTAAAGGTTGATACAAAGCCTACTGATTCCTGGGTGTACATAAGAGACAAGGACACACAATGTTATGGACGAAGGTTCACTTTTGAATATTTATAAAACCAGCTGATCTGCACAGCGAGTCGACCCGGAGTGCAAACAGGTTTGTATTGAGAAAAAAATAAGAGAAGAAATTAATCAGGTTTAACCTAATCAGAAACTTAAATTGATAATTAATTTGGTTAGCCCGGTTATTTTTTATTAAAAAATATTATTTTAATTTTTTTATTTAAAGAACATTGGATCTGTACAAATCACTCCTTCTGGAATCCAAACCTTAACACTGTTCTACTTTCGAATCAGTTTTAATAACTATGGAGTTACACGCAACAGATATAGGCGGTGTTATGGGCTATGGCTTATAGGGAACTCACTTTTGAATGTTTATATGGGAAAATTATTTTAATATATTTTTAAATAAAAATTACTTTTAAAACCATTAACTACTATTTTTTGATCGCTAATTCCCAAGAGATCCGTACAGATACCGAGAGCCCAGAACACCCATGCCTTCAAAATTCCACAAACTGCCGTACCATTGCCTTCTATCTCATGCTTGAAAAAATATAGCAGTCATGAAGAGGAGAAATTCATGAAGTTTTAATTGAATGAAACCAAACTTTCTTGAACATGACATGGGCAAAAGTTTGAATTAAGAAAAAAAAAATATAGAAGACGAGGCTGCTACATTATTAAACTCACACACATATGTATATATGTATAGTTGGCTGTTTTAGAACTTCTATCAACTGCCTCCCTAATTTAATTCAATGGTGGACTTATTTATGAGTGTCTGTTTTTAATAAAAAAAACTTGTTTTTTCATAAAAATCTGTTTTTTAATTAATTTTTTATTTGAAAAAACATCAAAATATTATTTTTTATGTGAATTTCCATTCATATATTTCACATTATGCTAACTCACACTCCCCTAAACATAATTTTCACAGTGATGATGATTAGAGTGAATTTAAGACCCAACTACTCTCAATAACAGATTTAGTCATCGATCTAAATATTTGACTTGATTAGGGAACACAATGATGAACGTGCGAGACCTCTTTTTCAATGGGCTATGGGTGGAGGGTGGAGGGTGGAGTGTATGGTGCAAGAGGCAAGCCTAGGTGGGTAGGAAGTTGAAGTCAAAGTGCTCTTAAGTGCCAATCATTCCTTTACAATTTTAATTTTTATTTATTTCAAATGATTGAAAATGATTGATATTCTTTCTTGATATATATTACGAAGAATTAAGGTCGCAATAGGACGTTGATAGTTATTGGCCTACCCGGTATATTTTTTTATAGTATAAAGAGTATTAAGCAAATTGACCTACAAGACTCCAGCATGCCTCATGTATATAAATAAAACTACGACCTTATATTATAACAAGGACAACCATATAATATAAAGTCGAAACTTCTTTGTTGTTGAAGAATGTTTGATTATTATTATTAGGGATTAACGTACAACCATCGGTTCCAAAGCTTGATATACTTTCTAAGGTTTAGTTAATTTTCTGTTTTAAAATTCTTTTTTTTTTTTTAGAAGTAAGACAGTTGAAATCATCAACATACGTATTTATTTGTATTTTTTAAACCTACAACCTTATATTTTAATAAAGACAATCATTACATACAATGGTATTTGATTATTGTTTTGGTATAAAAAAATAAAGAAATATATATTTGGTTAAAGAAATAAAAACACTAAATAAATATGTTTTTAGAGTGAATTTATATATTTTTAAAATAAATAATATATTGAAACATGTTTTTTCTTGATTTCTGTATCGAAACAGTAACCAAAACTCGACATGAGCTTAATTTACTCCAAATAACCCCTCTTCTTCGTTTAAGAAGCTTCTTGTACCAGGCGAAATGCAATTCACCTCAGCATGCATGAGAAGGGAGGAGGGTTTTAAAATTATCTCGAAACCAGATTATTCCATTATAACGAAGGGGCAATATCATCTTCGTATCTATAAAAGATTTTCGAAAACCAAACTAATCACAAAGTTTCAAAGTGAGAAAATGCTTGTCAGAAGTGGGTGAAATAATTAAGGCGACGTGAACCAAACAAAGATGCGATGTTAACTACTACGCCCTTCTCTCATACACATGCCACCAGGCTGCTAAATGTCTCATAAGAAGAGAGGTTAAAATTCTCATCGAGAAGAAATTAAGATTTAGACTTCATGCTTTTGGTAAGCTAAGATAGCATGTTACAAGACCGGATTATGAGGGGAAAGTTTGTCATGATCTTCTCTGTATTCTTCTGATTTTAATAAGCAAACTCTCACATGGGAGTTGGAAGGAAGTGAGAATCATTGATCACCAACCAGAAAAAACCAGCCTTCTCTCACCCAGCTTTCTCACCTCATCCCCAATTTATATATCAATGTTCACATCTAATATATGCTGAAATATTACATGGGCCCATGATCGAATATGGGGTGTTGAATGAAAGAAACCCCATACCTCGTGATGATGCTAAAATTGATCTTGCTTCCACCAATACCGATTTGTTTTTAATCTGTAGTGGTTTTATGGGAGGCAAAATGGATATGCAGCTGCCATGCCAATCATAAGTACATGGTGCCAATGGAATGTACTTTTGCACACCCAAATCCTCGCAAAAAATGATTGACAAACCAACACTAGATGTCCTCCAACTTTTATGTGATTGATCAAGAAATTAGATTGACGAAATCTCCAGAGGCCTATGTTTTTGACACCTGGCCATATAGATTTAGTTTACAGAGTGTTGTTATCCAACATGATGGAGAATCACCAAAGGTTCAACCTCTGAGCATCGTCCAGATTGGTTGATGAAGACCATCTGGCGACAAGTGTAGGTCGGCCACCGCAAACCAAACCTCCACTAGTTCCTTTTTTTGGACATTGCGTGATCACTCGACTCAATGAGCCTAGACAATATCTTTCACGCATGGCACATCCATCCCTTTCATTTGCCTACTGCATAATAATCTTAGCAAACAATGTAACATGATAGAAGTCTTGGTATCTAGAATTCCACTTCTACAGGGCTTCGTGCCACCTCTACAGAAATTCAAATTACTTGAAGTAAAATATTTGTATTTACAACAAATTGTATCCCGAGAGATGTACTTGGTGAGAGGTCAATGTTAATCAATGTTGGGGTTAAGAATAAATAGGTAGGCATAACAATTCAACCCCGAATACAAATGGATGAAAAAAAAGATTTTGTATAGGAATTAAAACTGTTTGACTGATTATACAACAGAGTGGAATCAAAAAGATACAACGAGAATGGTAAACAACCAGGAAGCAACAACAGCCTTCATTGATCTTCTGCTCTTCTACGTTTCTTTGACCTCTTGACTTCGTGGTCATTAACCAAAGGCAATGTCTCTCCGCCTACAATGACCTGCTCTTGCATTTCAACTTCTTCCTCAATCTGTCTCCTTGCCTTCTTGTTACTGATAGAAAGTCAACTGAAAGTTAAAATCCAAAAACTTGGAAACAAATTCGTCCAAAGTTTGGAGCTGCGAGTTCAGTTGAAAACCTGTCAGTTCCAGCATCCACATAATATTTATCCAACCAATGAACACTTCCAGTATTGGCTGGAATCAAGGATCCTGAAATGTGTAGTATTTCCTCATCCAAGCTGCAAAAATCAACAAAATTCAAACATTTATAAAGAGAAGTCAGCGAAATAAAATCTATTTTATGATGTATAGGTCTCAATAAAATTACTGAATCAACCCGATTTCATAACAGGGGAACATGCAGCAGGGAGTTTATCACAGTTAATATGTTGAGACTCGAGAGACTTGGTTCAGTTTGATATGTTGGGACTTGACATTTGACACCCCAAACAGTTTATCACAGTTATTTGTATTACACAACCAGAGTAGCTAGATGCACGGAAAAGCAACACCACAATTTGCAGGAAAAAACAACAAGCTTGACAGGATTTAAAATTTACAGCAACAGCAAAGTGTCAAATGTTACAGTTACCTCCACAATTTTCATTCTATCTAGTAGACCGAGGGCACGAGTAAACTAAGCAGTCAGTCAATTAGACTAAGGGCAATGAGTAAACTAGGCATGTCTTGTCGTGATCCTCTTAAAATTCTAACCAAAAAGAAAAGGCACACTGTAAGGCTGTTTCATCATTCACATTCTGATAATTAGGTAATGTAGTCGTTTGTGAGCTTCTTGCAATCCTTGCAGAAAAAAAGAGAGGAGAAAGTAACTAGATATAGCAAAAATCACATATGTGATATGTTAGTGCCTAAAACAGAAGTGTTGATAAATAATGTTTGCACATTTTTCTTTTTGGGCTACCGTAAAACCAGGGTCTTGAAAGCAACCAGTAGTCCTATCTGCCGACCTCTCTCCAAGCACAATCTTCCAGATAAATAAAATCTAAGAAATTGGATGTCAAACTCCCCACAATACACCTCCAATGATTTAGGTGCACTCCACATGCCCATCAACAATTATGTTACTAAAAATTAACTGGCTGATATTTTGTTCCATAAAGATATCTTTTTTTATGGTACTGATGCTAAAATGAACTGTAAATGAATACTCTAGCATCTTTCAAGGAGCAAGAACATCCAAATTCAGTTTTAGAAACCTTAATGAGACCGACTGAAAGTGTGTGTTTACATGTGGTGTACCTTTCCATCAAGACAGTGAGTGGGTTGAGAAAACAGAATAAATAGACCAGGAAGGAAAAGGACCGTCTGTTCACAGAAATCAGGCCATTTTAAAATATAACAATAAAGAACATAATTCATCACCTCTTGACAACAAAACGTATCACAGCTCCAACCTTTATCACATGTCGCTTGTGATATCTGCTCACATATACCCCCTCGCCATGTTTCTAAAACAAATAATACACACAAAGTAAGCACAAAGCCAGCGAGACATCAACTCTCTAGTTGCATAAACGAAAAGGTAAGAACTTCAAAGTACAAGTGTATAGATATACATACAGATTTATACTTTAACTCGTTGCGGATATTTTCATCTGTTACAATTGCAGATGAGAAACCAAGAACAATGCAATGAATAGATTCCCGCGTAAGCTTCACCACCTTCCCCTCTATAAGATCAGTAAACAAGCATTAAGTGAATCGACAAAAACCCCACACTTCAGCATCAATTCTAAATGAACTCCACTCTACTATCCAGACCACGACACATACATGCACTATAACATTAACAGACAGAAAATTCACATGAAGAGGCAAGAAAAAAACCTAAAAGCATGTTCGGCTTCGGCGAGAAGATTAACATGTTTGCTTGTAGTCTGACACCAAAATAAGGGTGAACCCCAGAGAGAATTCTCGCACATTTATCTTGAGGCTCAACACTGTAAGCCAATACAACTCCATCGAAAGCCTGAGAATATCTGCAAAAAAAACAAAAAAACCCTTGAGAAAAAACACCAAAAATCTACAGTTCAATATAAAGTGAAAGGTTAAAGAAACAGACTTGAAGAGGAGAGAGCTGAGTTCACGGAGGATTGCTTTATCGACATCCTTGCTCTGCGATGGATGCTCGTAAACTATCAAATCGGCTACCGATTTGCTCAATCCCTCCATTGTTGAGAGCTGAATTTTTGGATTTGGATTTTAAGGATTTTGAGGACTAGGGCTTTCATTGGAAGCTGCAAAACCCTGGAAAAACCCAGAGAAAGCTAAGCACGGATTGTTGGGTCAAGGTTTCAGGACGGTGATGAGAGATATTGGGCCTATGGGTTTGGATCTGTTAAGAATAGGTAAAGGTTAAATGAGTTGTCTTTGGGATTTGATGGGCTAGGTTTCAGGCCGAGTAAAGCAATAGGCTCGTTTCCTTTTCTTCCACAAAAGGTCCGACGTTCTCTTTTCTGTTTTCCATTTTCCTTGTGAAAATATTTTTTTTAAGTTTTTTATTCCTCCTATCTTTATATCATTATAAATTAAAATATCCTTACAATAAGCTTGGTTGAACATGGATAAATTATTTTAAGAAATCAGTGGTAAGAGTTGAATTAGAATCTTGCATTGAATGTGTGTTATTTTTACCTTTTGGATCAACCCAAGGGTTGAGTTTATAGTAAACGTCTGCGTACCAATCTTCCATCAAGGCATCACTGCTTGTAATAAGCTTAGAGTTAGCTTTGGTTACTCTGCATAGGTAGCTGGCTAAACCATTCGGGAGTACATTCATGTCTTTAGATAGTGTTTAGGATTGTTACAATGATTATTTTTTATATTATTTTTTGTTTGAAAATATATTAATATAATATTTTTTTGTTTTTTTAGAATATATTATTAAAATCCACGCATCAAAACGATAATAATAAGGACGGCCCTTGATATACTTGATGATAACCATGAAGGCATGCCTCTTGGTGAGCAGGTACTCCAATGGCCGCAAATGTTGACATTTTATGCAGGAATTAGAAAGTGCAAAAGCTGTCGATGAGAGTCTGCAGAAAGAGACTTGCCGTGGTGTAGAAGTATGCAAAACATAAGTGCATAAAATCAGCTATTTTGATGCGAAATGGAAACCATAAATGTCCACTAAGAAACATAAACATACTTTGCAAGCGTGTACATGTGTAGTTACCTTCGCAAAAACGTGGCCCAGCTGGGTAGCCAAACACGATTTTGATTGGATGCAAATCAAGGTTAAAACTCACGGGATAAGGTGTGTTTGTTTTTCTTGTTTGAAAGCGTTTTTTGGATAAGACATTGAATATTTTTTAATTTTTATATTTTTATATTTTTAAATCATGATAGTATTAAAAATAAATTTAAAAAATGCTTGAAGTTGAGATAAACCTTTCTTTTTCATGCGGAAAGAAAGTAGTAGCTCATTGGATTAATAACTTGGAGTGTGATTGTTTAAGCCAAGGATTTGTTTTTTAAAAATTATTTTTTGTATTTTAAATTAATATTTTATAAATAATTTTTTGATTATTTTAATAAGTTGATGTCAAAAATAAATTTTAAAAAATAAAAAAATATTATATTAATATATTTTCAAATAAAAAATATTTTGAAAAACAATTATCACTGCAATGTTAAGCAATACCTTTATATATTTGATAATACAATGTATATTTTTTTTAATTGAAAATATATTTAAATAACTTTTCTTTACTCTAGTACATTAAAATCATAAAAAATACTTAAAAGATATTTTTCTTAATGTAAAAAAAAAGGTTGAGCTATGCTACAAAACACAACTTAAAAAGTATATGAAAGTGTTGTAGTGATTTTTTTTAAAGTATTTTTCGTTTAAAAGTGTATTAAAATAATATTTTTTTTATTTTTAAAAAATTATATTTTATCAATATATCAAACTAATCTAAATTAAAATAAATATATATATTTTAAATTATTTTTAAAACATAAAAACAAAATTTTATTAACAAGAAGCCAGTGGTTTTATTCAATTATTAATTAGCGGTTCAATCTAGGCACTCTAATCTCAAAGTCTCATCCAACCGGAGCAACGCCTTGCAGACTCGAAGAGATTTCCACGAGGACAAGGGGGGTTTGATTTTTTAGCAGAAGACCAGACCATACCCATGCAAGAAGTCCATCGAAATTTAAAAAGAGAAAAGAAAAGGTGAGTGATCAATCACTAGAGGGAGGAAACATGGGAAAGAGAAGGCTCTTTTCTGTCCTCCTCCTCTAATGAAAAAGGCCATAAAGCAACCTTGAATGATGAATGGCCGACGAGAATATGGCTCGATGAATGATAAAGCGATGGTGGAATACTAAAGAGACAAAACGGAGTCCCCTTCCCATCAGAAGATTCAGAAGCCAATGTCCCCTCACATCCCTACACGATACACTGCTTCCATGTTCCCCTTGTGCCACGCTCGCTTTGTAGCTTCTTTCATCGTCAATGATCACTGGTGGACCCCTTCCCTCCTCCTCCTCCTCCTCCTCCTCTTCTTTTTTTGCATGAATCGCATAAAAAATCTATGGAGAATTTCTATGTGATGATTCTGTTCTTTAATCCCCGTTTAATGCTTTTGTTTTTACGTTAATGAAAAGCTAAAAATCTTCCCAATCATTTGCTTGTTCTGTAAAGCCCAGGCAGTGATCATCTATCTAACCCATCTCAACTTGATGGATTAGCCCCATATATCTCTTAAACCCTAGAGGGGCGACTAGTCATACAATGACGGTCGCTGGCGAGGCAGTCTAAAAAGTCATTCGTTTTTCTAAAAAAAAAAGGAAATATTATGACCAGCATTTTAATAAATTTATCTGGTTTAAAATATTAAACTGATATATTATGACCAGCATTTTAATAAATTTATCTGGTTTAAAATATTAAACTGATATACGACGTATATTCTAAGCTCGTATAAATGTTTGTTTAGTTTTGATTGTCTTATAAATTGACTTAAAATTTTTTTTTCTAAAAATATATATAAATTACTTTGCCAAAAGACAAAATAATAAACCAAACATAAACATAATTAAGGAATTTTATAGGATGATTGTCGCATGCCATGCCTTCCATGTCTCTTTATTCTAGAAAGATCGCATCATTAGGCATTGACCCTACTATAATTAGGGATGGGAAATGAGTAAACCTCATTAGTGCCTCGGGGCATAATGTAATAGGATCACAGCCCTCGGTAGCTCTGTGACACCTCATCAGCTATTCCAGCTACGTTTGAGTGATTTGTGACACCTCATCAGCTATTCCAGCTACATTTGAGTGATTAAATCATGTTTTTGAAAAAATTATTTTTTTTCTGTTTTAATATATTAATATTAAAATTAAAATTAAAAAATATATCATTTAAATACATTTTCAAACAAAAATAATAATTTAAAATATAATCTTACTACAATTCTAAACATAAACAATAAGACCATGTATCTATACACACCATCAGTAATGACTAGCTTTGATACCCGCGCGATGCCGCGGGTTATTTTTTTTTATAAAAAATATTTTAAAAAATAAAAATTGAAAAATCTTAGATTTTTCTGCAAAGTTATACCCAAAAATCTTGGGTGGCTGCAACGTCTGACCTAAGAGTAATATTTATAATATTAATAATAAAATTAAACTTACATGACCCAGTAACACCAGACCCAAGAATATTGGATGTGGGCCTGGCTATAAGGTCGTGTAATAAAAGTGTGATAATTAAATAGAGTAATTGAAGAAATCAACAGAAAGAAAAAAACTAATGAAGAAAAATAAAAAAAAATTGAATTAATTGGGTTAACCCTTTAAACCAGGTTACCCCGTAAAACCTGAGATTTGCGTCATGAAAGTTTGATAACTAAATAGAAAAAAAAAATGACGGGTTTACCCAGAATTAACCGGGTTAACCCATCAAACCAAGTTAACCCGTCAAGCCCAGGATACATGTCATGAAAATCTGATAATTAAATAGAAAGAAAATTAACTTTAACAAA
>Ga0307517_10009280_pt1 | contig 13977 bp, 17 predicted proteins | sample 23_EM_MG_FD_194515 | JGI IMG/M metagenome (GOLD analysis project Ga0307517, IMG submission 194515) | Populus trichocarpa ectomycorrhiza microbial communities from riparian zone in the Pacific Northwest, United States - 23_EM | ecosystem: Host-associated > Plants > Roots > Unclassified | place...
AAATAATAATTTCGTCCAGGTCGCATATCAGGAATGTCTGAGAAATAGTTCGAGGTGGTCGAATCAAACGCGTATTGCGCGAAGACATGACACAGCCTCAAAGAATGATATACACTTTCATGAATACGAGTCAACACAAAAAAAAAAGAAAAGAAAAGAAAATGAATGGAAAGGGGAATCACTCGACTCGCATCCTCTTTCCGTCTCTTTCCTCGGCTTCTGCAGCACCCTTTTGGTCCGAATTTCTCTTCTTGCCGCTGACGGTCATTTCGTCTTTGGACGTTGAGCCTGTAGCATTTCTCAAAGCGTCCAGCTCGGCCTCCAATCTCGTCCTCACCATTCGTTCCTCTTCCCACAACCTCTTCACTTCTTCAAGCTGAGCCTGGAGGTCACCCATTGCTTGATCCATGAGCAACTTCTCGAGGGTCCATTTCTCGATATTTCGTGCTTCATTCTCCTTGAGGTGATGGATGTACTGCACCGCGCGTGCAAGGATAGCTCCCTTGGCTTTCTCACCAGAACCGGACGGGACTATTCGACCCAGTTCGTTGATGCCCTCATTAATGTTGCCTCGGCGTCGGCGTTCAACTTCTTTCTATAAACATGTCAGTAAGAAGGCAAATTAGTGATGAAATAAAATACCAACATGATTATCCTTCCTTAGCCTCGTCCATTCATCAGATCCTAGTTGCTGTCTTGCAGCTCTTCGCCCACCCGTGGAAGGATTTGCGGGTTGGGATTGCGTGGCTGCAGTTTGCCCAGCAGTGTCAACTGAGTTGGGGTTCGTGACATTCTGGATTTGGGAACCCGGAGTACCTTCATCAGACCTTCCAGGTTGTTGAGGTGGTTGTGGTTGTTGAACATTAACAGGCGTAGCTTGCATTGCAACTGTGCTCAACTGACCCAAGTTGGGAGGTCCACGCGGATGAGAAGATGGTCCCGGCTCACTCATACCAGGCATGCCACCTGGCGTGTAATGCACTGAAAGCTGTGGAAATGTCTGAGAGAGATTGGAGAGGGTTTGGGCAGCATCTTCCTTGGGGTTGCCTTCCGTCAGCTAGGAGGAAGAAATTGATCAGCATTGCACCTGACGGCAGTACGCAGGTGAACTTCTCCCCCGTGACACTTGGTCGTCGCGCTCGTGCCCTCCAAGTTCTCGTGGATGGTGTCGCGCAAGTCACGTGTAAATCAATTAAGAGAGCAATCATATCGCCGACATGCATCCACAGGCATCGTCGTATAATACTCTCTTGGCTGGAGTGACGACAAGAAACGGAACGGGATGATAGAACGAGCCTCACCTTATTTAGCACGGACGCGGGGATGTTACGCAATAAAGTGAGGATCTGTGATTGCTCCAGGCCGGCAAGAGAAAGGTTTGGCATTTCTGCCCCAGAGAGGTTTGGAAAAACGGATGGAATTTGGGTGGATTGGGAACCCTGTGCTGCTGCATGAGATAAAGCTGGGTCATGGGAGGGCGTTGCAGGTGCCATTTCGCCTCAATCCGATGAATCGACGGTTTTGAGACTTGATATGAGGTTAATGTGCCTAAGGTGATTGCCTTCTGCGATGCGTTCCACCGAATAGGTCTTCGCCGTTGTTGCCCAACGAGTGCTCCTCTTCAGGGCTGATAACTGATATTAAAATGCAAAAAAATGCAAAGAAATTAAGACATTATTCCTCTACTTCACATCTTTGTAATGATTTACCTTGGATATAAGAGAAAAGCTGTGGCCTTGGGCGTCTACCAAAGGACTGCAGGTCTGGGAGGAATGGGGGGCGTGAAAGTCACGGCTGTCGTGATCAGAAACCCTGTGACCTATCAAGGTCATAAACAAATCACGCGATTCCCACGCCACCTAGGATTTTCCCCAAGTGGATGGGTGTTTATTCTATTCAAACCGAAAGCCAAGTCAATGTAATTAAGCCCAGGATAGTACTATTTACTGGAACTTAAAGTAAGAGCATCTAGTATGAGGACTGACCGATGCTGTCCAGCGGTGACTCTTTCTATTACAGCTGTGCTTCACAGTCAAGAGCAGTGAGCCGTGAGAACGGGTCTTACACAATAGCTTATGTAAGATATTCGAGGTGTAGCGCATCTGCCACTCCTTTTCACCGGATAGTTTCTACAAAGGTCTCACCATTAACGACAACAGGAAACGGAATTTGTATCAGTGAGTGTCCTTGAGCTTTATTTCCTAACCATTAATTGATAAAAGTTTAGCCACCAATTGTTTTTTTATTTGCCACATTTTTTTTCGACCCTTTTCTGAGCATGCTTTTTTGACCCATGGCCACGATTTCTTCTACAATCGACGACACTTTACGACACGATACCTCTCATACACCTTCTTCATCCGAGATTTCCCTACTCGAATCTTCCGAATTCGCCCCAGCTGTAGACCTGGATTTGGCCTCCTCTCTGACTTTACCGGAAGACACCCCGCGCCTCCTTTCTCCTCTTCAAATAAAATCGGCTGCCTATAATCCAAAGCAACACCTCTCTGGCTTTCTTAATGGCGCCAAAGGAGCATTAGAATCTCTAGGCCCTGAAAACGCGAATGCTGAGATCAACATTGCTGGTAGGAATTTAACCCTAAATTTTGGATGTCAATCTAACGAAGGAACAGCTGACGGCAGCTTCATCGAATCTTCTTCGGGCTCTGCAATCCGCGAGCTAAAACGTTACTATGACCAACTCGCCGGGGTTGGACCTGCTCTTCGTTCTCCCTATGCTATAACTGGTTTCGTCAATCAGCATGGAAAGTCTATGTATCGCCTAGCGTATGTGATCTTTCTTTATTAATTCACTTTAGCTGACATTTATTTTCCTTACAAAGTCACCGCGACGAGCAAGCACCTGCCGCATCCGCAGCGGTGGTTGAAGACCGCATGACTCAATCAAAAACAACAAGTGACAGCTCGCACTCGCCACGCAGTAAACGGAGATCCCGGCTCAGCATGCATTTCCTTCCTCAGTCCGTGTTTAAGAATTCCATACCGGCTCACCCACCTTCCGGACGAGCGAAAATAGCTTCCACGGCTGCCAAGAAATTGCACAGAAAAACGGGGTCTACACCCGACCTTCCGGGCACCGCTATTGAAGATATTGAATCCACTTTTCCTGTTACTGGTCGTGGTCATTCACAGAGTGTGACCTCAGTGGACATGTTTCGCTCAAGCCTTATTTTTCAGTCCCCGCCACAAAGAACGGATGCCTTTGGTGAATTGCTGGACCTGGCCCCTTCGTCGAACGCCTCAAGCATTTCCTTTTCTACCGAGTCGGGTCGTTCACGGGGAACGATTTTGCAGCCCTTTGGACCTGGAGTTGTCTTCAACTCGCCAAACAAGAAGGGACAAGTGGATCGACTTCGACCTCCGCGTCAGTTGCGGGAAATGCATTCGTTCGAATCTGCTGTTACTGCACGGCAGGACGATGATCATCTGGTGGAAAGTCATTTACCAATCGATGAACTTACCCGACCTCCTTCAGCGATTCGTCTCAGCCAACTCATCCCACTGTCTGAAGCATGCGATACCCCTGAACCTCTCGAACCACATTCCGAGACAGACTCTGATACAGATGATATGATATCATCGCCCCTTTCATCTCGATATTCGATAAAGGTCTTTAATGTCATCCAAAAGTATAGTGGGTTACCTGTTTTCGAGAGCCTGGTTCCAGAGGTGGATGAAGGAGTCAGCGTCATCAGGCTTTCCTTGTCAACAAAAACAAACTCCGCCCCGAGAAATGACCCCCGCTTCGTTATATGGGGAGAATTACAACCAGACTCCGCATATGATGATTACAACTCAGGTACTCGCGATAGTCCGACGGAAACGTCATCCTCGGTTCCACTCTCGACATTATCAAGAAGGCGAAGTAGTAAAGCCTCCACTTCGAAGCTTTCTGACCCGCCGCCTCCGCCGCCTGCCCCCCAGGAAGACGGCCAACGCGTATTGCTAGCAGCAACCATAGAACGTTGGATTGCTCAACTTACGAGTGATATGGATTATGACGAGCTCCTCAACTTCTTCCTGACATACCGGTCATACATCAGCTCCGTTGACTTATGCCATCTACTCATATGCCGATTCCACTGGACATTGCAAAAAGCTTCATCACGAGAAGATGAAGCGGTGCATCGGATTGTACGCGTTCGGACGTTTGTGGCTATTCGTTATTGGCTGCTAACATTCTTTGCGGTGGACTTCATACCTAATCGTGAACTGAGGTTGGTGATTGCCGACTGGTTGAATACGCTGCTTCGTGATCCTGTCCTGAAGAAGCACACGGATGGCGTCGTAAGATGATTTCGCATATTCGCGTTCCTTGCTTATACTTTCTTCCCTCAGGGTATCATACGTCGTTTGATTAAAGTTGCGAAGGATTGCAAGAAGGCGCATATCAAAGCTGTTGACAAGCCCAAAGAGACCTCTCCACCACCAGAGCCAAATCACCTACTCGGCAAGAGTTTTGCCCAGGCCACCAGGAAGGATGATGAATCCGACCTTGATCTAGATTTCCTTCCTGACGAAGCTACAACAGAGGAAACATTATCGGGTTTTCAAAGTGATCCGGCTAATTCCCACCTCACCGTAGGTCATGTTGCTGGAGCTGTAGTCCTTGGTCGAGCTCGTCCAACGTCACTTCCTCTCTCGTCCTTCGGCATCCTCCAACGTCCTGATCATGCTCCTGAACCTGTTCCCCAGAATCTTCAACTCCCTCCTGTACGACATAGCACGCTGTCGAGGGCGTTTGTCAGAACGATTGGCCGACTCGGTCGTTGGAAACGAGTCTTTCATCCAAAGTCTCCAACTCTGAACACAGGTATCCCAGCTGGTGGCAACGTTTCGGCATTCGACCTGGACCTCAACGCATCCGTAGACTTCCTTCCAACCGAAAAGGGGGTTGATGACTATTCGAAGATGGTCGAGTCACCAACGACTTCTGCTAAGCAGCTTGGTTCCGTGACGTCTTCCTTGACCGTAGTCGGTGGGGCTCCAATGCAGCTAATAACAACATCTTCAGCTGTACGATCGAACCAAATTGAGAAGTTACCACCAACCCCGGAATCGCCATTAGCCGTGCCTTGTGGGATAACCAACGGTGCCACACCTGATAAATATACGGAACTGACACTCCCTTCTCCTCCTCTTTCGCCCACCCAGATCTCTATCCCAGTTTCGGATAATTCGGCTGTTCAACAGTATGAAATCCCTGATATTTTTTCAATTGTGACACCACCCGACGAAGGTCTCTACGATCGGAATAATGTTGTTGCACATGGAACTCAACGACCAGAATCCTTCCGCTCTTCTTCTACAGACTCCTTCGGTGCACCCCTCGCTTCGGATGGCCCTCTTTCTCCCGCCTTCCCTGGTGCTCATGCCCAATGGCAATTCGATGTCGTGTCGATTGATGATTTGGATTTCTCGGATTCTTCATCTCTTCCAAGCATACGAGAGCCACCCGGTTTACGAAAATTACGAAAGTTGCCTATGCGTCGCGACTTTGAATTTCTTCGTCGCTCGGAAGTGTCGTCTATGGGGATCATCTCCCATCAATCACTTAGAGATTCCGTGAATAGTTCGACACCCTCCGAAACATCACCAACATCGTCTATCGGAGTTGGCCCTCAGCCCATCCAACGTTGGCAAATGAAATCCTTGCAGCAAACCTTTGAGGAGATGAGCAATCACAGCGATGATATAGGAGGTGTTGAAGCAGCTCTTCGGCGCTTAGAGGGACAGATAAATCCCAAAGTCTTGCAAGAAAACTCCGAGAAAGTCGATGGATGGCTACACAATCTACGAGAACGTATGACGAATGGTGATTATGCTAACTCAGTATATTCAGAGGATGAAGTCGAAGGTTTCTTCGATGAGCTTGATGTGACATCCCCGATTTCACCCATGACCGATGAAGCCGAAAACTCGAGTAATCCTGACATAAATCCTTTAACACCCTTGTCAACCCATTCGAAAAATCAGCTTCCTACTCCTCCTAGTGTGGATATGTCTCCGAAGGGCACTCAAAGTCGTATTGAAGCAGTCCCCTTGGAAATACTCCAAAGCCGAACGTCTTTTGTTCCTACTCTCACAAACACACCGCTCGCACCGGGTAAACCTGCTGGCGGGAATCGCAGTTCTCATCGGTCCTTCATTCTTGGTTGTCCATCGGAACAATTGGCACGCCACTTCTCTTTGATCGACCAAGAGCTCTTCACGAGTATTAAAGTTGAGGAATTAGTCACTGGAGAGTGGCTAGAATGTGAAGAAGTCGACATCCTTGATTGGACACAATACCTCAAAGATCGTACTCTTTGGAAAGCCGAATCAAGGTACCCCAACAAGACCACAGCATTGGCTGCTGTACGGGCGCGGTTCAACCTTATGGTTTCCTTCGTAAACGCCGAGGTCGTACTCACACCATCAAATAAAAGGCCAGATGTTGTCGGCAAATTCATCAGAATAGCCTTGGTAAGTTCCTTTCCCCAATACAAACCTTTCGCTTTCTAACTGTAATTGTAGCGTTGCTATGAAATGAGCAACTTCCAATCTCTGACAGCAATTATTACCGGCCTCCAGAGCGATTGGGTTAACAATGCCATGCGCAAACCAAGTTGGGGTCGACTGAGCGATTTTGAAAATCGAACGTTCTATGACCTCCAGCAATTCACGTCAAAACAGGATGATTTCAAAGTCATGCGACAAGCTGTCGAATCCATTGTTGACTCCAAACCTTTGGACTCCAATTCTCGTACTCCTTCAATCATAAGTGGAAGTGCCAAGGATTCCTTTTCTGGGAAGACTAAATCTGGATCAGATAGGACACTGGGGCCATCGACATGCATTCCTTTTATTGGTATTTTACTGCCTTGTCCTGGATGCCAAACATACTCAACTATTTTACAGGCATTTATCTATCACGACTCCGCCGTCTTAACAAATTACCTGTCGTGATTGACCCAACCTCTCCTAATACTGCTATGGGCCTAGATCCGATTTCGGCTGATTTCGACCGTCCCGCATATCCAGATGTCTTCGCCAGTCTCGCAACCCTTCCTTCGTCTATGCAATTGGAACCTTTGATCAATATACATAAACAACGCCGAGTTGCAGAAGTCATCAAGTCACTTGTTGCAGGGCAGCACCTCGCCAGCAGAGCCCAGTTTCAGATCGACAAAAAGCTCTTCCAGAAATGTGTTCGCCTCCGAGGACTTGATGCTGTGTCCCTTCAACAAGCACTCAATATGCAGACAGATTGAAGCAAAATTTTTGCTTTCCTTGCCCATGTATATTCCCTGTTATTCTGACAGTTGTAGATTTTTTTTTTTTCGCATTGAAGTTTCTTCGTGCTTCAGAATTATTTTCCATAGACCTTCTTGTATCTTATTCATATTGAATGCCGGGATCCGCTTTGTCACACTTTAAGGTGTCTCTTATACCTGTGCAATAGCTGCACCAGAAGACATTATTTACATGATTCATAATCACGACTCTGGCCATAAATTTGTCTCCAGTCGTGACATTTGGTCAACAAAATTTCACAAAGTCGTCGATAAGTACAATATTATAAATAAAAACGACTGACGAATAACATGATCAACGTGGTGGCAGACTTGAAGGATGAGATGGTGAAGAAGATGGTCATATGTTAAAGTATGAGAAACAAACTATCGAATATCAAGAAGCGTAAGCGTTTGATAATTCAACCCAATGAAATTATTGACTACCAACCAATTACGAGTCGACAAGCCCTTTGGAATACAAAAAAGAGTTCAGATTCGCATGAAGAGAGGAAAAGCGATAGGTTCCAGGACACATTTTTGAGGATGAATAAATTTCCACTGCTCATGAGTCCCGTTGTTGGAGATGCCTATTATCAATTTCGGAACAAGTCCACAGGAAATATATAATAAACATACTAGTCGTGAGATGGATATCGATCCTCCCAACTAATAACCTTGTTAATTGGATAATTTCTTGAGATCTCCAGCTCCCAGCTAGGTTCAATCGCACACTCCCGCAATAAGAGATCATACCGATACAAAAGGGCGAAAAGTGTCTTGAGGTATTCCTTTAAAAGATCAATGTCCTTGTGGACATGGATATCGCGATGTCGGGAACTTGTTCCAATAACTTGGTCATACACGCCGCAAGATCGGAAAAAGTGATGGTGTGGAACTTGTTGGGCGGGATAATCCATCGACATTCCAACTTCCATTAACAACACTCGATACTCGTCTGCATGGGTGTATTCGCCGTTGGCGAGGGTATTGGCCGCTTCGGCCGCATTAAAGAACAAGTAGGCGCGGAGAGCGGACTCCATGAGACGAGAAAACCCAAAGTGGTGGCCCCAGCTGAGATGATGAAGACGTGCGATTGGAATGTTGGGGTGGTGTGCCATCATGATGAGAATTGGCAATTCGTTTTCATATAGGAGGATTTTGACAACATCAGCCAGGTCTCCGTTAGAGGTTCCGTAGACGGCCTGATAATCCCCCGTTGAACCAGGTTCCGCACGCTGGATCCAATACTGGATCTTTTGGTTGGAATCATTGAGATACTCTGGGTATTTCATCTTCAGCTCGTCAGAAAAGACATTTCCTTCATAGAGTAGTTTCTGATCTGGGTATTTTGCACGTTCTGTATCTGAGAAAGTGCGTATGGCCTGTGCGAACTTTCGGGTAAAGTGCTTGAGCTCCTGTGAAGCATTTGGATTGTTCTTTGAGGCAAGCCCGGTGCGAGGAGGAGTGAATCTGCGGTCGTTTTCCTTGAATTCGAGATTGGCTGAAATGAGATGCCAGGGGATGTTGTGGCTCTGATGCATGGTGAGACGATTACGTAACTACCCCCTTGAACGACGACGACGACGACGACGGGCTACACTGGGAGGTTGATCAGAGACGAGCAGCTAATGAGGAGTCACGGTCGCGTGACACTGACAGTTCGCGTTTTTGACAGATACCCTCACGATGGTTTCCCAAACATGCTCGACAGCGACGCCTCCTGTTAGCAGTTTGAGCACTAGTGCCAACGTTCAACGGCCTACCACTAGTCCCTCCCAAGCGGAATACCTCAGCGTCAACTTCGTCTTGTTCGACAAATCGAATCCCCGCAAACCCTTGTGCATCGAAGTTCATCGTTCGCTCTTTGATGGCAAAGCACAGGACTGCCGCAATCTATTCTCTGACGTGTTGTTGAATGAATTTGAAATCAACACTAAGAAGAATGGTATCAATTTCTGGAAAGTGAGTTGTTGTTATTGGTTGAAGGCCGTCTGACGTGTCGCAGCCTAACGAACATCTCTTGCTTGACACTGCTACTAAACGAGGATGGGCAGGACACATCAATAACATTGAGGAGTTTTGTACACCAATTCCACTTCCCCGGCCGTTTGCGATTGCCTTGCCGGAGATAAACAATGTTGACATCGTCCACTTGGTGGTCACTTCGGACTCTTTAAACGCACCTTGTCAAATAAACACGGAGGGCAGTCCAAGCACTGTAACGCGAGACTTGGAGCGGCATATTCTTGAATATATCACCTCCCGATCGGATATAGTTGAGGGCATTCATGTCAGTGAAATTGCGAGGGCCGTCGCACACACCAATGACGCACTTCAAATTAGGTATGAAAGGGTTTTTTCCTTGACCGTAAACTGTGATTCTCACCTCATTCATTTTCAGCGCTGCGCTGGAAGGTCTATTGGATAATGGTCTCGTTTACAATACGATCGACGAGTCACACTTTCAAGCCTGCGATTGACCATTGGTGCTCTTTTGGCCTTTTCGGTTTGTGATATGCTGTGTCTTGGGCTATTTGTATACCGCAACCCTAAACATTTTTGCATTGTCAACCTTACTATCAATAGTGAACGTCGTTGGTTGGGTGTCATGCATCCAGTTCCCCACTGTTGTCATCTCTCGGATTGAATCCATACTCCCCCAGTTTATTAACGATGGTGCCATCAAATAGCAAGACCTGGTGAGATCCCTTACTTCCACACATTGCAAGAACTTGCCATGAAGGAGAAAGAGGTGGCACTGGTGTATTCTGCTTCGCGACGACAGGATATTCCCCAGGCCGCAATGTTTGAGCTTGGATTCATCCCAGGGATCAAAGACTGTATCCGCAACAAGACCTGTGCATGGACGGCCCCGCGGAGGGGTTGGCCATACAGAATCATGAGTGCTTGCAGGACAGTACGAATACCCGAGCTCGATCTTACCAGTAGACCTCGCTAATTTTCAGAGAAGGCTCATGGTCAAGGGGTACTTGTTACAAATGTCCTCAGATTCTACAGTTACATTGACATGTACACTGTACAGCCCTTTAATTTCCTTTTGACTGGTGCAGAATTGGTCAACGAGTCAAAACTGTGCGTAGACACAGGCAAACTTACCCCACTTCACTGGAGTGACAATTGATTCCGATTCTCCTTTAGAATATCCAACACTGTGACTCCATCGCCAGTAATGGAAGGCTCTTGCTCCATGGCAGACAATAGTTTGGGATATGAGTGCGCATTGAGACAAAAGTCGAGAGCCTTGAGAAAGTCTGCATGAGATCTTGGACGAGAGGCGAACAAGCAGTGATCCGAGACGGCGACAGCCACTATGACAGCAGATTGGGACATTAGAAGATGCGGAAAATGTGAAACACACCAAGACCAATCCATATAGCTCGATGTTGATAAGAAATCTAAGTGGCGAATGTAAATAACGAAGCAATTAGAGACTGTAACCAATGGGGATCACACCTGTAGCGGCATGGATGGCAAGACACTGTCAAAGTTGTTCCGCAAATGATCCTCCTAGAGAAGCAATCAGCTGAGGGTAAGGGGCATCGGTGAAAAAAAGGAGACTACACATACATTCTATATATGAAAGCAAGAAGAAAGGAAAAAAAAGATGGCTTTCATGAGGATATCTCAGAAACTTACGTCCTGCGAAGAGGACGCCGAACGAGGGCAGGCAAGGCGGCTGTGAGGGGCTGAACACCAGGGGGAAGGTCAGAAACTCACATCCTACAAAAAGGACGACGAACGAGGAGAGGCAAGGAGAGCTGTGAGGGGCTGAACACAAGGGAGAAGGTCAGAAACTCACTTCCTATAAAAAGGACGCAGAACGAGGAGGGCTGTGAGGGGCTGAACACCAGGGGAATGTCAGAAACTCACAGTCTGCAAAGTGGAAGCCGAACAAGGGCAGGCAAGGAGAGCTGTGAGGGGCTATACACCAGGGAGAAGGTCACAAACTCACCCACTACGAAGAGGACACCGAACGAGGGCAGGCAAGGAGAGCTGTGAGGGGCTGAACACCAGGGAGAAGGTCACAAACTCACTCGCTGCAAAGAGGACGCCGAACGAGGGCAGGCAAGGAGACCTGTGAGGGGCTGAACACCAGGGGGAAGGTCACAAACTCACCAACTGCGAAGGGGATCCGAACGAGGGCAGGCAAGGTGTGAGGGGCTGAACACCAGGGGGAAGGTCACAAACTCACAGTCTGCGAAGGGGATCCGAACGAGGGCAGGCAAGGTGTGAGGGGCTGAACACCAGGTGGGAGGTCGGAAACTCACAGGCTGTTATGAGCATTGCGCGTTGCAAATTGTTAATTGGCACTGTCTTCGACTAATTGCTGGCAGTAGTGGATACTTACAGCCTGTTCCATCAAAAGTCAATCCTTCTTTTCTTAGAAATCAGTATTATATTTCTTACAATCTGACATCCACCACATTTGCTCAGTGTCAATGTCCTTCAGAATATACGGGACAAACTCATCACGTACATCCTAGACCACATTTAGATCAGCTGCATGGATAATGATCTGATGGTAGAACGAACCTACTTTCTGTAATGCCGAGTATTAAACGAGGTGGCAATCAATAAGTCATGGTGAGCATATATGGTACGTACAGCCTGCAAATCGGACAGAACATTTGTTAGTTGAGTTTGAAATTGTTGTTGTAGGGGCACATACAGCCTTCAAATACAGCACCATTTGTCACTCAGCCAGGTAGGGGAGAACGCTGAGCCAAAACTTACTCCAATCTGTTGAATGCCTTTCGGTCTACCGCTGTGATCAGGATAAGGAACATTCCAACTCACAGCCTGATATACACGAGTGCGACCATGATCGTGAATAGAATGCAGTCAAAGGGGACAAATAAAGTTCACATTCTGGTGGTATAGCACCTGCGTAAGATCATCCATTCCACATGTATTAATGCAAAAATACCCACTTCCTGTATGGTTTGAACAAAGTTCAGTTGTAATATCAGGCTGCCCAGATGATTTATGTCTTTAAGGTAGAAACTCACATCCTGAATGTTTGACCAACCGTAAGATCAGACTCAGTGCGACTGCGACACGAACAACTCACCATCTGTAGACATCATGTAGTTCGTCACTACAGCCACGAACCAGAGCATAGAATCTTCAGAGGCTCACCTCCTATTCAGCGATATATTTGAAACATTCACGACTCAAAAATGATCAAAACCTTACCATCTGTCAACCGCGTCCAAAGTCACCGTCAGCAACATACGACAGAACCGGGACATCCACGGCACTCACAATCTGTGCACAACCAATCCCCGTAAGCACCATCAAGGTCAACCGTTGAAGAACTCACTAGCTGTGAAAATAAAAGTTGATAAGACCGAGCTAGTTCCCTCCAAAGAATCAGTTACATACATTCTATGAAGAGGAGTGAGGGAGGATATCAGTGACGATCTTGCCTTCAGGAACATGGAGGCCTACTTCCTGTTCATGTTACGATTGAGCATAATGATGACGGGGACAATGAGAGACTTACAAACTGAGAGTGACGCAAGGCAATTGCGTGATTAATAGCACATAGATATCATCGACTTATGCAAGGACGCTCACACTCTGCCAAGGTGGATTAGCAGAGAAAGGGTGGGTATAACTATGACGTACGGGCTGTGGCATTGTCAAAAATTGTAAGCGCGGGAGTGAGCATAAGGAGAGTACACTCGTACCAGCATGTGTGGAAAGCAGTACATCACATCGCAGAACAAGGATTTCGCTTGTTCATCTGAAAAAGAGCCTGATTTGCGAGCCTCTAAGAGAGAGAGCGATGGTTATCGGTGGCACAATTAGGTGGTGTGATCCCCACCTTCCGCGTTTGGTAGGATTATTCTGTGGCATCACATTAGTTAAAATTATCAGGGAGCGAGAGACGGTCGCTCACTGGCTGACAACGTTGTTGATACGAGATTCGACGTCATTCCGAAGTATCGACAGACAGAACAATTCTAGAGTGTCGTGGTCGAGGGTCTCTGAGGTTCTCGCGATCAGCCCATCACAGTTAGTATCTTCCTTGTGCATGTCTGAGTGGCGATAGCTGAGCGGGTCGGCGCCATGACAAGAAGCAACATACCACGGAGCTGTACAACACGACGCGGCTTGTGGGTTACATTCTCAAGTCGTTGAAGGTAATTCTCCTCGAAAATAGCCTTTGCGCGAATGGGAACTTGTTCATTGTGCTGCATAAAAGGAACCTCATCCCAAAACAGTTGGTTGCGAGCCTTTTCGTCAAGAGCATCCATTTTGGTGAAGATTGCGATGACGGGGACTTTGATGAGAATGAGAATGAGCAGTGGTTCTACTTATGACACGTGCATTTACTGACCATTTCCTGTGCCGCTCTCAAAGAGACTCATCTCTGCCTCGGTCATTCCTCTATCATTGCTAGTCGGCAAGCAATACCTGAGCGGCGAAAGTCAGAAATTGGAAGAGTAACGGGGAGCTTCAGCGCACCAGATGGCATGCAATTGATCCTTTAATTGCTCGGCCCTGCCTCGTTTGTGGATAAAGTCCTTGACTTTTTCGAGCTCGACAGCACAGCCCGCTTCGAACCCGCGGGAATCATGGAAGACAAAGCCGTGAGCTGTTGGGTATTGAAATTGGTGTTCGATATCGTGTTCCCCGCGCTGAAGAATTA
>Ga0307517_10009282_pt1 | contig 13975 bp, 15 predicted proteins | sample 23_EM_MG_FD_194515 | JGI IMG/M metagenome (GOLD analysis project Ga0307517, IMG submission 194515) | Populus trichocarpa ectomycorrhiza microbial communities from riparian zone in the Pacific Northwest, United States - 23_EM | ecosystem: Host-associated > Plants > Roots > Unclassified | place...
CTAACACCATCCAAATGTTAAAAGATAATCTTCATTTTCTATGATTACATTTTCGATTTAAACTTTGATATATGAAAGGTAGTTTTACATCGTGCAAATCCTGCCGTGGACGTCCGGCCAACGCTACCCTGGTTCAACCCTCGAAGTGGCGATATCGATAGCCAACAGGTACGGACAGTCGTAGAGCTGTAGTACCCTTTTCTAACCCACTCTTTTTAGTTGAGAAGTTTGTCGACTCGGACTTCCATCTTTCAGTCTGACGCACTGGCAGTTGACGCATTTATTTATTGTAAAACCTCTAGATATCTATCTGCCAATCAGTTTGTTAATCTGGCCCTTGAACTTCTCATCTGATGTGCTTTAAAGTTTAAACGTTTAAGTTTAAGGTAAGTACCTATTTGATTCTATATATAGACTTCTTGATCATCGGATGATAAACTGCCGTCTTCATTTTCTCTAGAACCTCTTGCTCCCACCATGCAGGCACTACCGAAGTCGATTGTCACCGATTTACAAGTCCTGAAACCCTTTATTCTGACCGGGGTGGCAACCCTAATCTTTTGGCTCTTTCGCAATAGCGGGGCTTGGAAGGTAAGACACGGTTCTGCTGCACTCGACGGTCTCTGATTTTATTCAAGCTAAGACGATTCCCAACAGTTGGTTCTAGCTTGCCCGTCCTTTCTCTCATCGACGCATTCAAATTCTTGAAGGATTCGCACACCGTTGTGGCGACTGGCAGGCGAAAGGTGAGTAGTCCTCGTCTTACAATGCTGTTAATCAAACAAGCTTCGTCACTTTCCACAGTGGCCAGGCCGTATTTTCAAGATTCCTACTCCTTCGGAGTGGCAAATTGTCATAACGGATCCAACACACATCGACGACATTAGGAAAGCCCCTGAACATATCTTATCCACAAGTAAGGTTATCGACGAGGTGTGTTAGCTTTCCCTGTTTGTGATATTATTAACGTTTTTATTGAACAGGGCCTACAAGTGAAATACACTCTAGATCCCCGTGTGAGACAGACCAAAATCCACCTTTCAGTCATCAAAACACGACTTACAAAAGAACTTGAAACACTGGTCAGAGGTGTTTACGAGGAGGTGGTCGAATCCTGCAATCAATATATTCCTGTCGAAGATGGTACATTTCTTTCAGAGCATTCACAGTTTAATGACGGAAGCTGACAATTCCTCGCAGAATGGACGGACGTCGTATTGCTTGAAAATATGACAACAATAGTGGCTCGTGTAGCCAATCGAATGTTCGTTGGACCGATACTATGTGAAACTAGCATCGTTGTAGCTTATTGGCATCACAAACTGATTCTGTCCGTCGATAGGTAAAAATCCTGACTGGATCAAACTCTGCATCGAGTTTACTACGGATGTATTCAAAACCGCCTTTGTCCTTAGGCTTTTCCCTGGGTTCCTACGTCCGTGAGTCTCTGTTCTGTGCTTCTGGTTGCCATTTGCCTCAATATAGATATCTGTTGTAGCATCATAAACTATTTGGTCAGTGGTAGGGTAGCCCAACGCAATCGTGAGGCGTTAGAACTTCTTGGACCTTTTATTGCCGCTCGCCGCGATGAAAGAAGAGATGAAAATTTTGTTCGTCGTTTTCTATCTATGGGACTTGAGAACTCACCCTCATCTGAACAGAATGACTTCCTGACTTGGCTGATAGAAGAATCCAAAGGCGAAGATAGTGAGAATTGGCCCATTGCTGCGCGGATTTTCACCGTGAACCTCGCCGCTATCCACACATCGTCTATGGTGAGTCTGCCAATGAATCATTATCATTGAAACATGGGCTCATTTGTGGCTAAGGCCTTGACACACGCTTTACTTGACTTGGCAGCAAACCCAGAGTATTTGAAGCCACTTAGAGAAGAAGTGGATGGAGTGACCAAACGAGAGGGATGGTCAAAATCTGCCCTTGATCAACTGCACAAAATCGACAGTTTCGTGAAGGAGTCCCAACGGCTTCATCCACTTGCCATATGTGAGTTGGCGTACAGTAAACTTTCCGTTTATTCTTACTTTGATTCTTTGAAGTGATGATGGGCAGATATGCAGTTGTTGATTTTACTCTCTCGGATGGCACCTCTCTTCCTGCCGGTACTGTCCTCGGCATTTCTTCCGACAGCGTACACCGTGACCCACGAATATACGAAGACCCTCAGACTTTTGATGGTTTCCGGTTCATCAAAATGAAAGAACGTGCGGCTCTCGAAGGCCATCCGGACAAAAAATTTGATATGGTCACCACGAATGCAGACTTTGTGGCGTTTGGTCAAGGAAGACATGCATGCCCTGGTCGATATTTCGCTTCTGCAGAAATTAAGCTAATATTTGCTCATATTATCACGACTTATGATGTGAAGCTGGTAGACGACACTCGGCCCCTGGACTTATCTATGATGAATGGCATCCTGCCAAACCCAGCCAGTAAGGTTCGCTTCAGGAGGCGACAGTAGGTCTGTGTTATGTTTCCCCAATATTATGACAGTTCACGTTTCCTAATTATTGATTTTTGAGGACCGACTTTTCTGCGGCGGTTACCCTGTTTGCACAGGGAGAATGAAGACTAGATATTTATTTTGTTAGTTTGTTTTCTTGTACAGCGAAACCAAGTTTTTGAATAATTAACCGACTGGAGGGTAGCACTAAGGTTCCAAAGACATTGTCATACATTTGTAAAATAGGGTGTCTTTCAAGCCTGCTCTGCCTGAAAGTTGTGGTTTCGTGGAGGAGCCTCCATGGTGGCTAATACAAAGTCGAAATGGGAAGTCGAACATTGGATAAGTCCCCTTGGTTCGAATCAGGTAATTTGTGGCTATAATTTACCCACGCATGGATCTTGACTCCAAAACTTCTAATCTGCCGCTGCAAGGATATTGTTGCTAGTTGAGCTGAACTTTTCATCGCAGGCCGTTCCAGGTTATTCCTTCATGATGATACAGCCCGATTGATTGCTACAGGATCCGCATTGATCAGTATTCCAAAATGACGATTCTATGGAGAAATTGGAAAACGGTGTCTAAGTCTTTCCTTTTGACTCCACGGTGGAGGCTGTCGTAAGTAACCTATCTCACGTTTCGATGTCTCTAATCTACTCGCAGATAAGTATCACCAAAACTACAACGAATTCAAGTTTGGCCATTTCAATCAGATCTTGGTACACGACCCCAATGCTTCTCCTTCGGAAGTCGGGTACCAAATTCATCATTAACTTTGTTATCATCGATCGCGAAACCTTTGACATACACCCCAGGCATGGCTGTTGTGTGGCTGAAATTCGAACGACTGTCTCTGTGATGGGGAGCTCCGATGAGTACGACGCATATACACGGTATTCTCAGGCGTAGTAACACCTCTCCCGTCCAATCGTCCACAATTTCTGCCGGTACCGCCACACGCACTGGTAAACGCAATCTCGCCAAGAACCTTACCAGACTGCATTAAGCTATGAGAGTGGGGACGAGACCATGTAGCTGAGACACCGAAATGGTCAGTTATGACACAGTTGTCTTTTTTGTGATTCTCTTGTGACATCCATCTCCTCTTAACTTACTAGAATAGCCGAGGCCAACAAGGACGAAGCGGTAAAGCTCGTGGTACCCGAGGTTCTTCGACGCGGGGAAAGAAGAAAGTTCGTTGGCCTTTCCTTTTTTCTAACCTCCGTCCCAGCTTTGGTGTGCTACAATCATGTAAGTTCAGTACGCACTTATTTGTTTTCTTATTGATGTTTCTGCGCAGAAATGAACGCACGTTGAAGCGCCAGTGACTGCATCCGGCGCTAAATTGTCACACTCGGTCTTCCAATAGTCTGTGAAACCCTCTTATATGATTCAAAATTCCAGACTCAGGAGTATATTATATAAAGAAAGAAAAGGTAAAGGGAATTAAGGTGCATTGGTTCGACTCGACCAGAGTCGAGTCTTAAGCCCGAAGCCCAACGACAAGGGTGCACCAGGAGAGTTGGGAGGAAATCCACAACTCCCCTTCTTCGGGACCTACCTTTGTTCATTGCCCGTACCGCACAACATCCAACCACGATCCATCCGAGTGCAAGTAACTCCGACCAACGAACAGGTACGTATACAATACTACCACACGACATTAATCTCAATCTTACATTCTCACAACCTTACATTCTCACTTAGTCGGCGTTGTCGAAGAATCACACACGGCGTATCTTTCTCACTCTATTCGGCGCCGTTGTTGAAGGATGTCGAGCGGGCGGGCCAAGGACCACGGACAGGGATGGGGAGGCCTTGATCTGGAGAGGGCCCCTCGCCACACCGTGACTTACAGGAGAAATACATGTATGTTGCGCAAATTGTCGCGATGTGGAGAAGTGCCCTGCTTGACTCCGCTTGCTGTGGCGAGTGTAGGGCGGGGCTATCCAAACCGAACCAGGTGCAGGAGGCTGACGGCGGGGTCGACAGAACGCGGACACGCTGGTCAACCTTGTCAGAGTGAGTAGACGAGAGAGATACACACACGGCGGGGCCATCCAACCAAATCCTGGGGCCAGGGGGCTGACCGCGGGGTCAACACTGCACGCCACGCCAGTCAACCTTGTCAGAGTGGGTAGTAGAGACAAAGAGAAAGACAAACACGGCGGGGCTACCCAACTAACTCCTGGGACCGAGGGGGAGTGACGGCGTGGCGGGCACTTCACGCCCAACACACGCCGGTCAGCCTTGTCGTCCTCGTCCTTGTCGTCGTTGATACCATCGACGAGAGCGAGAGGGAATGTGTGTCCGCCGCAGCGATGCCTCGCCTTTTAGTACAAAGGCGAGGTGGTGGATGGAAGGGATAAAGAAAGAAAGGAGACAGAGTAAGAGATGTTTTTATTGCTCGAGCTGCTTGGTCGTGCTTGGTTCCGCATACACATGACCGTATATGGGCTCGTTATCCATTTTGGGATCGTAATCACGGTAATGTATCTGACACATGCCTTTTCTGTGCCTCAGGAATGATACACTAACTTTGATCAGTTATTTCTATTTCGGCACATAGTGGGTTCCTCACAGCGATTGGGCGAGAAATTGTAATCCTTCCTACAGGAGGTGAGTTGATCATCTCGACATTTGAAGTCAAAAAGGCTTACATTTTTTAAAGCGATGTTGCCCATTGTTGTGAAGACGGAATACGATTAGAAACTCATAATGATTCCCAATGTGTCGATTTCTAGTGATCCTTCTAATATATAAATAAGTGAGTCCGTCTTCGCCGTGCAGTGATAATGTTGTCGTCGGGTGGTGCTGGAATGTCACAGGTCTCTCCGCTTTATCAGACCTCCCTCATGAAACTTGAACTCTACTTCTGATAAGTATTGAGTCGAGGAATCCACTTGAAATTTGTAACAAGGTGGGTGGACTTACAATCACCTGAGCACAAGTACGGAAAGTTCAGCCCTAGCCATCGCCCAATCCTCGTAAGTTCGACGCGTTCCAGTGGACGAGCGTCTCCTAAGCAGGTGACATTATCGCTACCACTAATCAAATCGACCTTCTCAGGAGGCTGTAATTTTTTCGGTGCATGTGATCTCCGTCTTTCCTTTTTTTGGTGTGTTTGGTGTTCGAACAGGAACAGGAACGTCAGAGGTGAGGATGTAGAGTACCGATGATGGTATAACTGCCAACATATAAGTCTCCCATGGTCAGACTAAGATTCATAAGTCTTTTTACTACAGTACTAGTTCTCATAGAATACAGAAAGAGACGCCCAACGTTAGACTTCGAAATCAAAAGTAACTCTGTGCATGCAGGTCAATCTAACCTTATCCTTATCCAGAAAGATGATGATCACAAACCTTCCCCATTCTTGCTGATTGTAAAGTAGAATTCCACGGACGTCTGGGCTATCAAGTTCAAGGCCAAGTTCAAATTCTTTCAAGGTCGTCAGAACACGCAAGCTTGTTTCACGAAAGGAACACACCAGTGTAGAAGCCACCCGTCTGTGATAATGCTGCGTTTTGTTTGAACGTAGGCAGCGAGGAGAGATCAACCGTCCATTTGCACACCTCCGTTATCTCACCTTCGTCCGTGTACCTCATCAGATTGTCAGAGTCACTCGTGTACAGTGTCTGAACAAATGAGGAGTCTATGGGCCATATCTGTTAGTGACTGCACTCCACTCTAATAAGCAACCGGTTTCACCTTGTGCCGACTGTGAATATTTGCTAAATAATGCAATGATGTGCTGTCATTTCCACCCATCCCTGCTTCTAGTGAGATAACACACGGACCAAATTTTGGTGTTAAGTCGTTGACTGAGCGAACAGGAATGGTCGATCTTTAGAAAACGATTTCAACTTGGGCTACACATACCCTTTCCTCAGAATTGCTCCTTTCAAAACAAGATATTGCAATCTATGGGAGCCAAATGAATTCACAGGCAGACAGCATTGAGACAAGGACAGGGGTACAGACCTATTCTCGCAAACCGCGACACCTGCAACATTATTTGTGATATACGCCGGCCTCTTCAACCAATCTTCCTGCTCAGCCGACAATTCGACTTTCATGAAGTATGATCTTGGGGCTATAATGGTCGACACGAGAGGTCGGTTGGAAAGCCCATACGCGGCAGCCCCGCGGAGTGTCGCAGTATCGGCGTCAGGGGGACTTGCAATTAAGCAGTTGGGCGAGCCGAACTGATCATGCACCCGTTGCTTGAGGTATTCGCTTCCCGCAAAACCGCCGACGAGAAGGAGTGCGTGAATGGGTTGGTGTACACGAGCAATTTGCTCTTTGATAAGTTGGACAACCGTCATTGATCGTCAGGATCAAGCGACTCATATGAAGTACCAAAACCCAGCATACCTCGTTCACGACAGGATCAAACACTTCTCTTCTCAAGACATATCCGGGGATGGCCAATTGACCGTTGACCAAGCCAACTGAAGGGTCCTGAGGGTCCTCGGGATTGATGCATGTAAAGACAAAAATGGTCTCTGTGCGCATGCACAGCATTATTGTGACGGAATGAGAGGACAAACTTAATACAAACCATCGTCTATAGCACCGCGGTAACTGTGTTTGTCAGTTTCACTGAAGGAGTGCACTATCGAAAGCATGTTATAAGGTAGACATCTAGCGAATGAAGATAATACTGACTGAAATAAGTCAATGACTTGGAATCGAGATGCGCTGGATGGCCTTGAAGGAGGGTCTTGAAGATCAGCATAAACGACAACGAGCAACAAAGGTTTTTTTGCAAACATACCCTGACCAACTCGCGGAAACGGAGATCTAAGAAAATGCTACCGCAGTTTGCACCAGATCTTGCGCACATCTCTGCGATTTCAAGATTCGCCATCTTGCCGATTATCTACAAAAAGATGTCAGATATTGCACGCAATTTTTTCCTCCAAGATTCAAGCAAACAATATACACCTTGTACACCGCCAAATCGACCGTTCCACCACCAGCGTCACAAACGATAAAGTTTTGACTCGATTTCAACCGATGCACATCATTCAGTCTTGCACAATGAACGGCAGCTGCTTCAGGCTCTGTGATGATTCTCAAACGGTCCCGCCAGGTCGTATCTCCTGCTCGGGAACTTTCGACCAAGCCGGCGTCTATGGCTGCGTTGCGCATAATATCGCATCCACGAGCGTTCCATGCAGCAGGGACAGTGACCCAGACATCAGCCGAATCTGAGGATCAATTTTCAATAAGAAGTTTAAAGGGGAAGGTGGATTCAGGCACTTAGATCTGCAACTGCGCCAATGTCACGCGTAATTTGATCTTTCGCATACTCCCAGAGGCAACTCAAAAAGTCGATTATAAGGTCTATAGGCTGCTTCTGGGGCTGGGGTATTGGAAGGTTGAATCAACGAGGTAAAAATAATATAATCATATGCTAAAGGCTTACTGGTAAGGGGGGTAGCCTAGGATCAATTGACGATCCACCCCGTAACGCAGAAGGCTCCAAGAACAATTTGAACCATTCACAATGCGTCGTGCCAGGCATCGGGCTTGTATTTTTGGCCTCTAAACCCCAAGCCTTGACGTGGCCATGTTCATCGTACAAGAGACAAGTAGGAATCTGTTATTGTCATCTTAGATTTACTAGTGCAAAACGAGCTCGCAGGACCGACTTTTCTGAACGTTTCCGATGAACCTGGCCAGTTGAGGATTTGTTGCACAGTCCCCCCAGCAATGCGCGTTGACCCGTAGGCCTTTGGGAATCGTCAAAAACTGCATTGTTAATCAAGGATTATGCGAACTCACAACACCAGAAAATGTTGTACCTAGGACATGGCAATTAACAATTGCGGCAGCAGCGTAAAAGCGAAACTCGTACCAAAATCAATCGAAACGGACATCTTTCCTTCATCTTGCTGCGGGGTGTCATTAGGTTGACCAAAAGGCATATTCGATGTCGGTGGACTGGCAGAACGAAGAGATGCTTGAGAAGACGGATATGATGTCTGATCTTTAAGCAGAGACCTGTCGTAAGCTAACGCGCCGAAAGGAGTTGACGAAGTCGCGGCATTGAAAGACCCAAAATCGCTAGTACTCTGAGGGGGCGGAGAAGGGGTCGCTTGTTCCCACTGCCTGCTACTGGTCATTTGTGACTGCTGGTAGGCTGCAATGCCAAAATCGGGGGTGTTCGTGGGCGAAACACTCAAGAACTGCTTGAATTGGGCTGCCTCTTCCATCGTGGATTGCAACCTGGGCTGGATAACCACAGTGTCCATGTTTTGAGGCAGAGGCTTGCCATTGGAGAGACTGTGCGATTCTTTTGCAGTTCTACAACACCACATGGTGGATGATGCTAGCGGCTGCCAAAACAGGTTGTGAGCGGCCAAATTTTCCGTGGTTGTGTCGTTTCCTTCCGAGTCCAGACCCACATAGTACTCATTTCTTTGATTTTAGATGCGACGGGTTCCTGCAATGTTCGCTATGTGTACAAGGGTTTCGGCTGCAATGTCAGGCCTGAGGATCCACACAAGACCTAAAGCTAAAGGCCTAAAGCTTTAAAGATGGAACCAAGATATCTGGCGTGGCCCAGCCGAATTATTGGGCCGCTGTAAAGACCTGTGTCAGCCAGTATCTAAATTTAGACTATATTCTCCTCAATACTATTGAACGCCCGTAACTTCATCAAGGGAACGGTTCCAGGTTTAACGAGGCACTGCATATCAAAACATTGACATGGCAGCGGACAGAAGACTTGTCTTTTGCTTACCCACCACACAGGATGTATCCAGCTTATCACCCCAATCGCCCATTTGAGGCCACGATGATTCGAGAGTCCAATGTCAATATACGAAACGCTAATATGACCATGATAAATCAAGCCAGCTCAACGAGTCTTGACAGGAGATATGGTACGTTTTTTATGCCAGTAAACTTGTAGACTTTACTTATCTGACCATGCGATTGATGTTCAGCTTTCGAGTTGCTTCGTTCCAATTCTTCACTTTCCGCCCTCGTAGACGCTAATGAGCGATATGACCCTCCACGCTGTGCCGAAGCAACCCGACGTAACATCGTGCAGAAAATAGAGGATTGGGTTCGCCACGATAGTCATCATGGTGTATCATCAAGAATTTTCTGGCTATATGGCGGCGCAGGAGCTGGAAAATCGGCATTGGCTCAGTCGCTTGCGGAGAGGTTCAGATCAATAGGGGGACTTGCAGCAAGCTTCTTCTTCTCCAAAACCGATGTGAATCGAAACGATGGGAATCGTTTGATACCGACCCTCGCTCTTCAGTTGGTCCAATCTTTCCCAGGAATATCTCCCTTTGTGGAAAAAATTATCCATTCAAATCCGGACTTGTTCAAGAAGAATTGTCAGTCTCAGATGTTAGAGCTATTCGTCCAACCATTGACAAGGCTCTGGCATGAAGAGACGAACGGCGTTCAGTCAAATGCTGCGTTGAAATTACGTCCCCGATTGGTTGTGATTGACGGATTGGACGAATGCACAGGTCCGGAGACGCAATGCGATCTACTACGAATCATCGCCCACGCTCTGCCTCACCTTCCGTACCCCCTACGCTTTCTGATTACCAGCCGTCCAGAATCCCATATCACCAGTGAATTTCAATACAACCTCGGGAATGCGGCCCGATACAATCTCAGTGACGATGCAGACGCCGACAAGGACATTCGAAGATTTCTTGAAGAAGAATTTGCAAAAATATGCCACACTCACCCGCTGAGGCAACATTTTCCTTCTCGGTGGCCACCTCCGGGCTCAATCAGAACAATTGTTGAGCACTCATCGCGTCATTTTATCTATGCATCTACAGTCATCCTGTTTATCAAGTCTGTCCATCATCGGCCCGACGATCGACTTCAAGTCGTTCTCGGTCTCAAGCAGCCCGATGAAAATGATCGGCCATACGCTCGCCTGGATTCACTTTACAGGTTGATTTTTCTCGATTTACAGCCTGTCCAACGTGAGAAGATTCACCATGCGTTAGGGATCATGCATCTCCGAAGTCTGAAAAATGGATTCTTTGCTTTGCCGCGCTGGACTTCTGATCGTCATGCCATTGAAGAGCTACTTGACCTGAGACCTGGAGATCTTATTTTACTATTTAACCATCTGCGTTCTCTGGTCACCTTCGATCGGGGCAATATCCGAATACTCCACAAGACCCTATTTGATTATCTCTTGGACCCGATTCGAAGCGAAGAACTCCAATTAGATCGTGGTTTGGCTCACGAAAGCGCCGCAAATCGCATTCTGATGCAAAAAAAATTTCAAGATTGTTGGGGTAAGTGCTCCTGTTAAACAGCGCGTAACTTGTTCCAACTTGAACGTCTTCTACCTTTCCAGATCCAGCAGAATTCCGACTCTTTGCCTACCACTGCCAATTTGCGCGCCTCAACGACACATTAGCGAGTCATTTGCATTCTCTGGCACGCGATCCGAAAATCACATTCAGCAAGTCCTTGTCGGAATTGTTCGAACCATCTAAACAGTCCTGTCTATTGCAGTCGACATTATACTTTCTGGAAGTCATTGGTCGTCAGGTAAGCAAACACGTGTCTAGTATTAGCTCGATTTTGATTCTGTTTACGCAAGGATTTTGAGGGGCGTTACTACAGGAAGTATGTCAAAAAGAAGAATCAGTGGCTTAGATCAGCTATTCCCTTTACCCTACAACTGAAGTGTATGGTTTCTCGGTTGACGCGCCTTGAATTAGTACGTTTTCCTTTGCCTCAATACTGGCATCTCTTTATTCAAGATACCTCAGATTCGGGAATCTTCATCATTTGAAAGAAATCTCCGTTTATCACTCGAGATTTTTTTCAAGTCCTTTGATTCGAAAGACGTTCAACAGAGAGACATGAATGGATTAAATGGAAGGATTCCTATTGCAGCAATTAACATCGTATGTTTATCAACATTTCTTGTTTCCAACTACATTATGACCTCACAAACCTAGAGAAAATCCATCAAACAGGAGCATACAATGTTCTCTTCCTATGTCAAAGCGCGTAACCGATATCCGGATATCGTCTTTTCTTTTTTGGACTCAAATACGGAGCTGGTTCACGGCTGTCACTTTGTAATCCGGGCTGTCACTAGTATCGTCTGGGTGTCATTCGTGATGCTGGTGACCTATACTAAACATGGCGTGCGACTCTCTTGCTCCGAATTTGATTATCCTGAACGGCCCCTTCGTTCCTTTTCTCAGGAGGACATCGATGTTTTAGTGGAAGAACACCTTCAGGTAAGCTGTTTTTTTATGAGGTATGAAGTATTGGTATTGATGAACAACCACCACAAGAATACTCAGGAAGAAGTCAACGACGACGAGACCGTTAGTAGATCCTTGAGAATGCGGAGATGGAATAAAGATCTCGACCTGGCTGACCATTATACTGCGAGGTGATCAAGATTACAAGGAATTTGACAGGGTATTCAGGGGAATGGTTTCTGCGGGAAGTCTTTGGGTTTCGTGTTCGATGCAAAAACTGTAGATAGCTATCTTATTTTACGGGATAAATTCGTTCCTGGAACTTGAAGTATCGATACGCGATAGTCACGTGTTACACCTTGCTTTCACCTTTCTCGACCTCTTTCCCCACCACACCTTTGTTCGGTAGAGAAGACCGTTGTGGGGTTCATCCGGCCGATGTTTGTGTCATAGATCGTCGTTTACTAGTTTGGAACACTATCAACTTCCTCCCAATTTACTGATGCAGTAAAGCTCCGGGTTTCAAGTTTCCAATTCCCAAACAGTTCGTTACTCTCTTCCCATGTCAGAGGTCCACATAGACGATGCGGATCCCTCCGTCTATTATTCTGGAGGCTGGAGTCCTCCAAATTGTGGCCAGGGTGGCCACCGTGGTATAATAGCACCTCGGACCTCCCATTACTCGGTTTCTTCAACCTCCAAAGCAACGGTTATATTCACTCTGTCATTCTGTTATGCATCGCTTGACATGTCCCGAATACTTACATACTTTTTAACATGCATCAGCATTAGGGTCTATGGAATGTACATCGGCAGTATTGGCGTTTCCACAAACACATGGTATACCATCGACGGAGGCAATGCCCCTCAGCCAGCCAACATGTATCCATCCCACACATTATTATCGTCTGCGATTCTACCTGATGGCCAACACAACCTGACCATCAACGGGTCTACTTTCTACTTTGTTACGAGCCCAAATCGAGTTCATCGAGTATGTTGATAAATTCCACCAGCCTTTCTCGTGGGACGATCTACTCTTCAACACCAAGTACCCCTCTTGGCGGATTTGCATCTTCAAGTAATGTTCAACTCCCGGGCCCTTCGACCAGCGCAGCGCATCCAATGGCGACGCGCAACAGCTCACATCGAAAAGCAATTATTGGGGTAGTTGTTGTTGGTCTACTAGCCATCGTGGCAATCTTTAATGTTTCTTGACTTTGGGTATGACGTCGCCGGAAGAACTCGAAAAGAGAGTCGGAGCCTTGCGCATTTGTTAGCTTCCAAAACCTAGACAGTAGTGTGAGATTGAAGAGACATGGGTAGTGAAGTGATATGTGCTTTGGCAAGTTCGTAAGGCAATGGATGAAAAGGTTAGTAGCTTGTTGATGTCGATATGAAATTATGAATACAGCCAGTAGACTGAAGGACGGATGATTCAAATTGTGGTTAGGCTCGTGACCAACCTGATAACTGTCACTGCCCCGATTGTCAGAACTTATGACATGAAGCTGGTAGAGGACACTCGCCCATGATGAATGGCAAATCCAGCCAGTAAGGTTTACTCGAGTAGTTGTATTGGTAGGGGGCCTGGGCTCTCTTTGTCGTCGGATAGTTCCTCGATCACGAAGTGCTGCATGAATGGTACAAGGAACTTTTCGAGGTTGACGAGGAGAGACAGGGTCCTATGTGCGGGATGATGGCCATACCTGTCTCGTCGTCACAGCGACAGCCTCGAAGACTGAAAACGATTGGTTGGACATAACGTTTCTAGCAATGATCGTGTGTTTATCGGAGCCCACCCCGTCAACTTTGAAGGGCGTCCACGAGAAGCCAATGACCCCGATTCCATAGGTGGTCGGGTACTAGGAGAAGCGTCCCTTGATGAACTCAACCAACTCCGCCTTCACTGTCTCCATCTCGGCCTTAGTCTCGTCGGTTGACTTCTTCAGCTCGACGACGACAACGGTTTTGCAACCAAGGAACATTCTGTGGCAGTGATTGATAATCCAAAGCGATTGGAAGGTGGTAAGGCATAAAAATAAATGCTTTAATGATCGTATGCCACAGCATGTAGAACTTGGTATCGTGATCGGGGTCGTTGTACGCGAGATTTTGAGGCATTTTGCATAACAATTTGTTAGGGGTAAGACCAAAACTAGTACTAGGGTACGGTGAGAAATTCGCTGATTACTAACAGTGTTAATAATTAGTGTTAATAACATGTTAATAACCTGTTAATAACATCGACCTCCTGAGATGGCTTTTGGGCGTGTTAATAATTGTTAAT
>Ga0307517_10009283_pt1 | contig 13973 bp, 13 predicted proteins | sample 23_EM_MG_FD_194515 | JGI IMG/M metagenome (GOLD analysis project Ga0307517, IMG submission 194515) | Populus trichocarpa ectomycorrhiza microbial communities from riparian zone in the Pacific Northwest, United States - 23_EM | ecosystem: Host-associated > Plants > Roots > Unclassified | place...
AAAAAAGGAATTATATCACATGTTGAAACAAAAGAAAAAAAAAGGCATAAACCTCATGCATAGAATAAAAGAGGGTTATTAGAGTGATACTTGTGGTTGTGGAGTATAGGATTTATTTTGTACTCACAAAGGTACTAGGTATTCGTTTTTATTTCTATGAAAGATGAGGACCTGTAACAACTTACAACCTTGCTATCATCAAAATCATTGTATTTAGAGCCCAATTTTAAAAGTTATAATGTAATTTCTCTCCCATTCCCTAAATAATTCCTTGATCTCTCCTTTTTTTCCTTTCTTTTTGCTTTTTGCTTACTCTTATTTTTTCAATTTTTTTCTTCTCCCTTCATTTTCTCTATTTGTAATTGCCACGCTGCCTTACTATTTTTCTCTTTCACCCTTCTTTTTCTTCCTTGTTATAGTTACTTCTTTTTTCTCTTATTGTTTATGACCTTTTTCTTCCCTTTTCTTTTTCTCACTCTTTACTTTTTTCTTTCTCTTCCAAACCTTGTTGTATGATCTCCTATCTATTTCTCTCTTGTTTCTTCCTTTCTCCTTTTCTCCATTTTTTTTCTTCTATTGATTACCCCCCGTAAAGAGTGTCTTAAGGATCCCTTTTATAAGCCATGAAGAAGGATTTTAGAGTCATTATATTGGCAAGGTCAACACCTTTATCTTTGGAAAGATATCTCAGACCTTTATCTCTCTTAAACTTGTTTTATTTTCTATTACAAGGCTAGCTTGACAATATAATAGCTTATCTTCCCACTTTACAGGTTTGGTTGCAGCCTTGATATTATTCTTCAACTGGCTTCATAAGGTATTTATAAGTTTAAAAAGGCTACAAGGATGAGGTATGAGGTCAGTTTATAGGAAAGTGTATGCTTTGTCATTTATGAAAGAAAAAGTCAAAGGAAAATGGGTTGTCATACATGAAAAAAAATGCATGTCTTTTAAAAGTGATGAGTTGGCTTAAATGAAGCATCATTATTAGGGTTTTAATAAGATTTAAAGGTTATGTCATCCTATAGGAATTAGGTTATGGTCAGACAACATGTCATTTGTAATTAAGATTTAGGAGCTGGGTAACAAGTCATCTATATTTCCTCTAATTAGAGTTTTTCTGATGTAATTGAATGACATGCCATTTGATAGGCTAAATGACGTGTCGTCTGAGAAAGGTACATTTTATGGTTCCACCTAAATGGTCCCTAAACTATTGCCTCTTGTTGTAGTTGACATCGTGGTGACTCATCCTCTTTTCTCAAAACTAGTAGAAATAAGTCTTTTCTATATGTTTGAGAAAGAGGAAATGTCTAATCTTAGTGAAGCAATCACTACCTAATATTATGGTCACTAAAAACCCCAACTAATTTTTAGAGATCTATAATAAGGGATTGATTATCCTAAAAAGAAAACAATATCACCCCTAAACATTCTACCTAAGATAGGCTATATTGGTTGTCTTGTCCTAAATTGTTAAAGTCTTGTTGTGTTTAAACTTCCATTGTTCCATCTATAAGATGTATGCAGATTTATTGTGATGAATTAAACCCGAGTAAAGAACTCAACATCTATCCATTTTAAAAATCTATTTAGTTTTTACCACTCCTAGTTGTTTTAGTGAGTTAACAAGTATAATGTGGTGATCACATATCACAACTCAAGTTATGTCCATAAATGTACTAGTAGGGCTATGTTAGGTTTATAGACCCAACCCAAATACTAGAGAAAGCCCATGGAAGAAACCTTGATGAAGTTCACTTGTCCTATGACACTTGAGTTTCATTCGCAATGTTTGTTGAATGAGATTTTTGTACCTTAGTCCTAAAATATCTAAGTAGCACTTATTTTGGGTTGATCTACTTGGAAGTAGGATCTAGTGATACTGATGTTAATACTCTTGATTTTTTTTATTAATGAATATTAGATTTTTTTTAATCATCGAGAGTATATTGAAAAGACTATAAAACCAATAGCCAAAGCAAAATACAGGGACATGGCAAAAAAGAAAGAAGAAAAAAGGAACAGACTTAGAGAAACAGGAAAAAAAAACTAATCTGCTACAACAAAAACAAAGAGACTACCTAAGATTTTTTATTACACCACAATTTGATGCTATCAGAAGATCTTAAGAGGTTATTTTTTGTATAAGTGAAGTTTGAATCCAAAGTATGCAACCAAATAGCAACCCGATGAAGGATGCTGGAAAAATAATCAAACAAGCTTATAGTTCCCTTCTCAAAAACAATATTGTTTCTCAACAACCAAATACCCCAATAGCACTACTAGAGATTAGTCTCCAAGCTAACCTTTAGAATTTGCCTTGCACCATTTTGGATCACTGTAGAAGTAGCGAGTCTAATATGCTAGGTAAACAACATTGGATACCCTACCAATCCAAAACTTTCATCTAAACACTCATAGAAAAGTTATAGTGTATAAAAAGATGCTCTGAAGTTTCCAAATCTGAGCTGCAAAAGACATAAGAAGCTTGAGTGGCAGGCAAAACATTCTGATGATGGAGAAAAGTTCTTCTACTAACTTAGTCCAGAAATGCCAACAAAAAGAACACTTGAACTTTTAAAGGGGCCCTTTTAATCCAGATGTTGGCTTTAAAAACTCTATAATTAGTAGAAGAGGTACTATCAATTAAGGTGTAACATGACTTAATTGAGAAGCTTCCATCAGAATTACACGGCCATATGATTTTGTCATCTTTTCTGTGCTGAATTATCATTCGCTCCAGCATTGAAAGTAATTGATGATGTTGATGCTCTTCATAAGATAAGAGATTCCTACGCTAAACCACATTCCATCACCAATGATCATTCATCCATTGACCCATCTCATGGACCAAACCATTCTGAATAGCAGAAACTTTGTAAAGCCTGGGGAAAATGCTATGCAAAGCATTTGATCCTATCCATACATCATACCAAAAGAGAATGAAGGACCCATCACCAATCATGAATTTAATGTTTTGACGCAATACTGAGCTGATAACACTGTTTTGATCCAAGATTAACAAAATATCTTTCCAAAATAGGGAAATATTACCATGTAATTTTGGGATTCCATTCTTGAAAGTTGGGGAGTAAAAATGGGATGTTACTTGTTTCCATAAGGTCTGGCCTGGCAAGTTTAGCCTTCATATCCATTTGAAAAGCATGGATATATTTTTAGACATTAAAGAACCCAACCCAAGGTCTCCTTTTTTTCTAGCTTTCACCACAATACACAACCGCACCTTATAAAATTTCTTCTATTTCACCACCCTAGGCCATAAGAATCTTCACTGAATAGAGGTCAGGATATTACAAACACCCTTCAACATAAGAAAAGAAGACATATAATAGATTGGCAACAAGCTTAGGACATTTTTGATTAGGCAAATACGCCCTGCCATACTAAGCATACAACCTCTCCACATGCTCATTTTTCTTCTAAAATTCTCAATAATAGGCTTTTATGTAGACAACCTTTTAGGATTGGATCCCAAAGGCATGGCCAGATAAGAGCAAGGCAAGGAACCAAATCTGCAAAAGACTGAAAATGCCATACTTGCACAACTATCTTCCCCAACATTTATGCCAATTAAAGAGCTTATGTGGAAGTTAATGTGCAAACCTGAACAAATAGTGAACCACAACAAAATCCTTTTAACTATTTTGATCATGTGAAGATTAGTAGACATGAAAATCAAAGTGTCATCTACACATTGCAGATGAGTGAGGTAAAAGCTGTCTCCAAAAGGGATACGTTTGAAAAGATCAGTTGTAGATGCTCTTTGAAACAAAACAGTTAACCTCTCTACTGCAATTAGAAAAAGGAACGAAGAAATGGGGTAACCTTGGTGAATCCCACAACCCATTAAGAATTCCTTAGATGGAGATCCATTAATCAACATAGAAAATTTAATACTCCTAATTTCATTATTACTGAATATTAGACTGCAAATTTTATTCTTTGAAAAAAATCAAAAGGATATATTAATCCACATCAATCTTCTAAATAAAATCTCGTTATAAGTCTATTATATCAAATATTACAAGTGACTAGCAAGATTTTTTTTATGATTTTTAATGGATAATATTTTTTTAAGAATTTTAAAATGGGCGTTAGGTCCATGTGGATGGCAAAAAATGAGCTTTGACCTACTTTGTTTAACATGTCCCAAAAGGTGTCACCTGTGTTCAATGGATACAAGGTCATGTTGACCTAACCAAGATCCTCTCATAACAAAAGAAATAATAGTATAATGCACAAAAAATATCAGGAATACACAAATAAAGATAATAAAAAAAGAACGTGACATTTTTTTTTATTCATAGTTGTTTTATGCTTTTGGTGGATTTTTTATGTATGAAAACATTTCTACCATAAACACATAAAATTTAAAAATGTCTAACATTAAAATTGATAATTTTAAAACTACATCAACACATTAAAATTCACAATCAACAAATTAAAATTCATAATTATAAAAAACATCAACACATAAATTTCACAATTCAAAGACAACATCAATGCACATCAAATTTCACAAATTGCAAACACACATTGACACACATTAAAAATTCACACCTTCATAAATTACAAACATCAACACACATTAAAAAGTCACACTAAAATTCACACCCAGATACACTTGTTGCTATCCATCCTCCCATCCTCATCGTATGGTATTGATTTTCATCATTATTTCACCATAAAAATAAATTCATCAGTAGCATCATACTCCTGAGGTTATCACGTAACAGGCACAAACCCACAACACTTCAAATATCGCTATCAAACTCATAAAATTTCCAATGTTGCAATACAAATACATATTTGAGAAAACATAAAAATTACCATAAATATTTGCAATCATGTTATAAATCAACTAAAAATTCATTTCAGTTTAGGAATTGACCTTCTAAAGTGGTTAGAATTGTCCAAGGGTTGCTAGAGTGTTTAGGAAAACGCTAGAGTGTTTAAGATAATGGTGATGGCATTACGTGCCACCGCTATTGCCAGCACATGTAACAACATGCTACCATTTTTAAGGGACATCACCTAGTGGATCAAAATTTCTTATATCTCTCTAGGAAAGGGACTCACCCACCTTGGCAAGCTTCATGGCTCATATAAAATCAAATTCATCATAATTAAGTTGATTCCCTTGTGTTCGCTGGCAGCTTACTGTGTTTGATCTTCTCTCGGTTTTCTTTGTTTCCCCTGTCTTGGCTTTCATGTTCTCTCTTGGTTTCCCTCTCTTTCTCCTTTTCCCACCCGTTCTTCATTTCAAATGGCCAGAAACAAAAGAAAGGCTCCTTCTACAGTACCACGTAGACAAGACAACCTGCATGCCCTTATTGCTACTCCCGATGCCCAATCTGGGGCTGTTCCTCTGGTGTCAACCTTAGATCCTTCTTCCTCTACATCAACCCCCTACAAAGGTGTTTGTCCCAACATTGTTGGTCTAGTTACAGATCCGCCGGTTGCTATAAGATCTAAACCTCACAAAGCGGTCCTTGTCGAAGATGTGGAAGAGGAACAACTGGATTTCACCTTCTCCGAGGATGAAGGTGACGTATCTCCTAACCCTTCCCCTCCGCCTTCCGCCACACATATGTCTCCTGTTCATACTCCAGGTGGAGATCTGTATCCAAGTAACTCTATACTAGAGAGTACCCCTCCTCCTCTGTATGATGGCAAGTGGAGGGATCTTTTCTCTTATAATAGAAACTCTAACGCTTGTACTAAGCTTAGTAACTTCTCCCTTTTTCACACTACCAAATCTTGTTCTATCTCCTCTGAAGATTTTCACCATAACTTTGATGTTTGGAAGCAGTGTGCCGTGGGTTACATCTCTGGTAAATACCTTGGCTTTAAGGCTCTGAACAACCTTATTTCCACTGTTTGGAAATGTGAAGCCACCTTCTCTACCTATGAATCGGGGTGGCTGGTGTACAGATTCAATAGTGAGGAGGATAAGCTTGCAGTTCTACAAGGGGGCCCTTATCTTGTTTATGGACGACCACTTATTCTAAGGCCAATGACTCAATTCTTTGATTTCTCTAGTGAAGAGATGACCAAAGTCCCCATCTAGGTTAAGCTTCCAAATCTTCCTCTATTATGTTGGTCGCCGATATGCTTATCCAAGATTGCTAGTGTTCTTGGCAAGCCAATCTAATGCGATAAGTTGACTTCTAATCTTGCAAGACTCTCTTATGCCCGTGTTCTGGTTGAAATTGATTTGCTTGAGGAATTGCTTCATTCTGTAGATGTTCTTTTACCAAATGGCTCTACTCTTAATCAAAAGGTTATCTATGAAACCCTGCCAAAATTTTGTAAGCACTGCCATGTTCTTGGCCATTCTAGTCTTCTTTGTCCTAAGGTGGCTGCTGTTGCAAACAAAGAGAATGGCAATGCTATAAAGGGTAATTTGCCCATGGAGAGTCAAGCTACTGCTTATGAGAAGAACCCTACTCAGAGGAATATCTTCAGTCGCCCGGGCCCACAAATTCAACAAAAGTCTTCCCCTACCATTCCCCTTCAGGAGAAGTCTTTGCCTGAGGTTCATAATTAATCTACAGTCCAGAATGTTTCTGGAGTGATTTCTGATGGTTGGGTAACTGTTAAGCCAAGGAAGAATGCTAACAAGTAACCTCGTCCACGAAGCACAACAATGGTTGCCGGGAAACCTTCTACTTCTTTTAAAGGTAAGGAGGTTGTTTAGCCTATTGAACTGGGTCAGACTAATATTGGTAATGTCTTTGTTGCAAGACAGATCACTAGGAGGTCTGCAAAGGGACTTGTTTCTCTTCCAACTGGAAGTGGTGGGGACAACACCCTTACCACTCATAATCCATGTTAATACATTGTTGAAACATCAGGGGGCTTAATAGTTCCCTGAAGCAGCATGGGGTAATTAGCCTTATGAAAAGAAACAGGGTTGATGTTTGTTGTTTGTTAGAGACCAACCTATCCTTTTCTAAAGTTGGTCTCATGCATAACTTTTGGTTAAAGTCTTGGAAATATCTCAGTAATAGTGTGGCTGCCTCTTATGCCCGGATTGTTATTTCTTGGAATCCTAGCATTGTCAATATTGATTTATTTGACTTTTCTGCTCAGGCTATTCATGTTCTTATTTCTAGCTTGGAAACTTACTCCATGTTTTTTGCTACTTTTGTCTATGGGTTCAACACTATTCTTGCTCGACGATCCCTTTGGGAGGATTTACGTAGGTGGTGCCCAAGCTCTCATTGGATTGTTCTTGGCGACTTTAATTCCATTCTTTCTCAGGAAGACAAACATAATGGAGCTTATGTCACCAGCTATGAAGTTTCTAATTTTAGAGAGTGTTGCATTAATTTGGGTATTGCTGATTTAAATTCTATTGGTTGCTTCTTCACTTGGTCTAATGGTCATGTTTGAAGCAAGCTTGATAGGGTCATGGTGAATCCCCTTTGGTCTTATTTGCCTCAACAAGTCCATGTTCACTTTGACACCCCTAGTGTTTTCTATGATCACTCTCCAACCTCTGTTCAGATTGGTCATCGCCAGCCTAGAGGGAACAAGAACTTTAAATTTTTTAACATGTGGGCTGATCACCCTCAATTCTTGGAGGTTACTTTGCAGAGTTGGAACAATCCAGTCAGCGACTCCTATATATTTACTCTTTGCAGGAAATTAAAGATCTTGAAGAGACCATTGAAGGAGCTCAACAAACTCCATTTTAGTCATATCTCTAAGCGTGTTGCCTGTGCTGAAAACGATCTTGCTACTCATCAATCTATTCTTCATTAGAATCTTGATAATGACCAACTTTTGCTTTAGGAAAGGAACCTCAGGTCTTCCCTGTTGAACTTAAAGCAGGCGGAGTTGTTGTACTTCAGGCAAAAGCTCAAGTGTAATTTTCTTAAGGCTTACAAAGGCTCTCATTTCTTCCATGCCCTGATGGGTCAAAAACATCGTCAAAATCACTTTATAGCTCTATGACTTCTTCAGGTGCTGAGGTGGGGCAAGAGTTCGTCAGATTCTTTTCTGATCTTTTGGGCAGCACTAAGTAGACCATTCTCATCAATGGCAATGTCATTCACTATGGTACTTGTCTTAATAGTTCTTCCCATGACATTTTGTTGGCCCCGGTCACTAATGAGCTCATTTAGCAATCTCTTTTCAGCATTAATAATGATAAGGCACCTAGTCCAGATGGTTTCTCTTCCCTTTTCTTCAAGAGAGCCTGGGGTATTGTTGGAGGAGATTTATGTGCTTCCATTAAAGATTTCTTTGCTTCTAGGAAAATGCTTAAGCAAGTCAATCATTCCATCATCTCCCTGGTTCCTAAATCTACCACTGCCAACTCTGCAGTTGATTTCAGCCCTATCTCTTGCTGCAATGTGATTTATAAGGTCATCTCTAATATTCTTGCAGGTCGTATGGCTCATGTTTTGGGTGACATCATCAATCCTGCTCAGAATGCATTTCTTGGTGGTAGAAAGATGGCTGATAACATCCACCTCATGCAGGAGCTTCTTTGTCATTATGGGCGCAATCGATCGTCCCCCATATGTATTATCAAGATTGATTTCAAAAAGGCTTTTGACGTTATCCAGTGGTCTTTCCTGCGCACTGTTCTTCTTTTATTGGGCTTCCCTGATCGTTTTGTTTTCCTTATTATGTAGTGTGTGGAGACTGCCTCCTATTCTGTTTTAGTCAATGGAGATTTATTTGGTTTTTTCAATGGTAAATACGGTGTTCGTCAAGGGGATCCTCTCTCTCCATATCTTTTCTTAGCTTGTATGGAATATTTTTCCAGAATGCTTACTTTTAGCACTCAACAGACTACTTTCAACTTCCACCTAAAATGTAGAGCCCTTTGCATAAGTCATTTAGCTTTTGCCGATAACATCCCTTTTCTCTACAGCTGTGATATTCCGTCTGTTAGCATCCTTCATCAACAGCTCCTCTCTTTTAGTCATATGTCTGGCCTTGATGCTAATGTCGCTAAATCTTCTATCTTTTTTTAGTGGTATCGGTGAAGCCAACAAACTTTCTTTCCTTCAACTCATTGGGTTCTCTAAAGGTCAGTTTCCATTTAAATACCTCGGTGTGCCTCTCATTCCCCATCGCCTGTTAACCAGTCAGTATTTCCCCCTCCTTCATAAACTGGAATCTTTCATTCAGAGTTGGATGGGGAAACATTTATCCTATGTTGGTCGGCTTGAGCTCATCAGATCTGTCTTACAAGACATGGTTCAATTTTGGCTTGCTATTTTCCCTATCCCTACTCTAGTTATCAATAAGATCAACAGCCTTTATCGCAGGTTTCTTTGGTCCGGTAAGGCCTCCTCTAATCACTCTACTCTTGTTGCTTGGAATAAGGTTTGTTTGCCCTAATCAGAAGGAGGTATAGGGTTGTTGGATATTAAGGCTAAGAATAAATGTTTCCTAGCTAAGCAGTTGTGGAACATTCATCTTAAATTTGATTTTATTTGGATTCGCTGGGTTGATCACTTCTACCTTCCACATAACTCTTTATGGTCTTCAGAGAGGCTGCACTCTTCCTCCGCACTATGGAAATCCTTGTGCTCTCTTAAAGACCAGCTTGTAGTCCAACTTGGAGGTGTTCCTAAGACTATCGCTACTCTTCATGATTGGTATCAGGGGCCTAGTTCCTTTATTGCTAATGCTCATGATTCTTCCATCTTAAAGGTTCTACTGTCAGCTGGAACAGTGTTGTCTAGGAGCAGTGGTCTTTACCTCGGTACAGGTTTATCCTTTAGCTTGTTATTCTTGGTAAGCTCAGAACTCGTGATCGCCTCAGCTTCCTCTCCACTGATACTATTTATGTCCTCTGTAACCGAGAAGATGAATCCAATGCTCACCTATTTTTCAGTTGTGATTGGTCTTCTCTCTTATGGAGTTGTATTAAGCACTGGCTTTGCCTGAATCGCTTTATGTACTCACTTTCTTCTACTGTTAGAGGTTTGTCTGGCCGAAGTAAAAGGTTGCACTATAGAATGAGACGAGTTTCTCTTGCTCTTCTTGTGCACTTAATTTGGAATGAAAGCAACAGGAGAATATTCGAACATGTGTCCCAGTCGATTGATTTTGTCTTCCGCAAGTTCCAAATCTTATTCTTTATGGTTCTTCATTTCCACAAAAATCATACTCCTCCGTTACTATGACTGCATGCTTCTGTATTGGCCATGCAAGAAGTACATGTTGGGTTGTTTGTTGTTGCCAAACAATTTGGCGTTAGACTTTTTATCCCTTTTGGTTTGGATTTATGTGCTTCTTTGTTATGCTTCTATGGATCCTGTTTGTTTGGTTAGTTTAGGCACCCTATCTAGGATTTGGTTCTTTTTCTAACCATTATTTTAGGAAGCTTTTGGTTTTCTTTTTTTCTGGTTTTCTCTTGTTCTTCAGAGTTGTATTTTATTTTGGGTTTCTCTAGATTCTCGGAGTTGTATATTTTTTTGATCTTTAATATATATTCTTACATTTGATAAAAAAAAACTCATTTATCTCTTCTTCAATCATTTACTTATCGTGCAGCAAATGAACATTTATAAAGGGAGATCTGGTTAGTTGAAGGTTTGTTCCTCTCTCTCTCTCTCTCTCTCTGTCTCTCTCTCTTTCTCTCTCTCTTTTTCATCTTCTCTCCATTATGAGAGTTGTTGTTGTTGTGGTGGTTTTGTACTATTGTGGTGCAATTATAAGTTTTGCCAGTGATAGTGAGGGAGAGGTTTGATAGATGGTGGTTGGATCCACAACTAAGAAGAGAGGGGTTATTATCAATGTGAGAAATGGAGTCGGGTTTGTGTTACCTTAGGAAGGAGCTTAATGATAGTAGGAGCTAGAGAGAGAGGAGTTATTGGTTGCGAGTATGGATGAAGTTGACAATAAGATCTATGAGATGAGTCACAGTGGCTACTGTTGGCATTGATGGTGATCATTGTGATTTTTGTTTTAAGGTGGTCAGTGGCGGGAGAAATTGGAAAGATAGGGCTATGGGTGTGGGCTGTTTTGGCTAGCTATTATGTTAGTTTTGAGGATATAGAGGTTATCATTTAGTTTTTGATAGGAGAGGGTGACAACTGCGTTAGTGGTCAAGAGAGATAGAAACTTTGAGAGGATGTCTATACTGGTGGTTTAAAAGGTTATAATAGGTCATTAACTAGAGGAGGTTGTTGCTAGCATCAATAGAGGGGTGTTGGCTATATTGGTAATAAAGAGGCTGAGTTGATAGTGAAGGAGGCTGAGAGAGGTGAGGAAAATGGGTGTGTGATGGAGAAGATGATTGTTGGACAAAAACAAATAGAGAGTAGCTTTGTTTGAGTTCCTTTTTGTATGTCTTGAAGTGTGTGAGACAGAGCCATATGTGTGGTCTTTATTTTTTTTTATCCCCAAATATTTTTACCTAAGAGAGACTAATATGAAGGCTGGTGATTTTATTTTATTTTTATTGAAATGCTAGCTGATTATGGAAGAGATCAGGGCCTGATTTTCTGGATCAAAATCTAGACTTTAAAGGCCTAATTTATTACTACAAATTTGAATTATTTTGAATAAATTTGGTTGGTGTATCAGGAAACAAGAGCTGGAATTGAGAGATTGCAATATGGTTAAATTACTTGAGTCAATTTAACTACAATCGAACTACGATCATGAATTGATTTGGGATTAAATTGAATCAAATTAATTCAATTAGACTCAATTAGAATTAATTGGATTGGATTGACTAAATTAAAAAAAAAAGACTTCAAAAAAGTTACATAAAAAAATCAATTAGTCCCTGAAATATCTTTACCTTCTTAATTGTAGTCCCTAACTTTTGGATTTTTTCAATTTCATTCAATTAAAATCAAAGTCTTGTCAAGGCTTTATGTAATACTCTTGTAAACAAAATGATGTTTTGAAATGGCTGAATTATTTAGGTAACCAACCTGGATGTGAAAAAAACTATATTTTTTTAAATGGTCTAATTGTTTCAGGTAACCTACCTGTGTGTGAAAAATTTGAAAATTTTTTGTGATGTCTCATTGTAACGGGTGACATACCTAATTGTGAAAAATATAGAAATTTTTTAGAATGATCTCATTGTAATGAGTGACCTGTTTAGTTATGAAATTTTCAAAATCTTTCAAAATGGTCTCATTATAATGGGTGACCTACCTAGTTTTCAAAAATTTAAAGATTTTTCAGGATAGTCTCATTGTACTTGGTGATCTACTTGGCTGTGAAAAAATTGAAAATCTTCCAAAATAGTGTCATTGTAATGGATGATCAACCTGGTGGAAAATGTTTTTTGAAATTTTATCATTTAGAGAGGTGACCTGCTTCATGGTTTAAAAATGACTTATCTGGCCATGAAATTCGACTAATGGTGTCTTGATTGTATGGTTGAGTCTGAAACTCCATGATGGCAAAAAAAAAAAATTTCTTGATTGAAGGGTTAGAACTTTCATTGGTATCATGACTTAAAGATAACTTCTTTGTTGACTTGGATACATTGGAGCATTGTTGGACTCCATTGATGATTTTTCCTAGAAAATTTCTACAAAAATATTCTCAATGATTTAGAGTTAGATGACATGCATGCATCATTACCTGGTTCTACAACCCTCTCTTTCTTCATAATATCTCGTTTGCTTGATGGATAAGGTTTGAAATTTCTGAGACGAGTCTTTTTAATCTCTTGACTCTTCAACTCTTAAGAGTTTTGCCCATGTTATTAACATGTCTAGATTCTTTTTTTTTCATACAGCCTAGATCTTATGCCATAAATATTATCCCTTTATCGGATGATGCCTTTCAAGTGTGGTATTCTTGCACCATTGCCCATTCATTATCTATTTTAATGGAGAAGTGATGCTTTGGTAATCTTATTTTCTGAAGTAGCTCATCAAATCCTCTACTACCAAGGCCCATTTCAAATTGCTCGTAGCTGATTAAGTGCATCCTTTCAACATTCATCAAAACACACTCATGGTGTAAACCATATTTCAACCATAAAGATGTACTCCAAGTATGGTGTTACTCTTAATTACTAATGGAGTTCGCCAAATCCTCCACCATCATGGACTATTTTAAGTGTCATTGCCCCTAACTAATCTAGTGCTCATTATTTTAGCTATCATTAAAAGACACTCTTCATTATCAAATGTCATTCATGGTTTTGATAGACTTCGTGTAATCATCATTTGACTGTTATTGTTCATTATGCTTTTTCAAACTGGATTGCCTCTGCTGACCTAGATGTGCTCGTTTTTCTAAAGGACTTGAAAAAGAAATGCATGAATCATCATTTTTTGTTAATAACTTTGCAAAATTATTCAATAAATATTTTTTAAGAAATCTTTTTCATGTTTTGAGACCACTTCACCAATTTTAATGATTGTGTCTTTATATGTCTCAAGTTTGGCATGAAATCACTAAGATATAACATGGAAAATATTTCTTTGGTCTAGACCCTAAGACACATCTTTGATATATTTTGTTGATGATTGACAATGTAAAGTCTAAGAAAAAAATTTTAGCTTAAAATTTCATCTATGGCTCAAATGGATTTTCCAAAATTTATTGTCTTGGATTTTGAAAAAATAAATATACCCGATGTACGCTTGAAACAATTTTGTTTTTAATTTCTCATAATTCTCAGGATAAAAATCTTTCTTTAGAAAAAGGTGATTTGGTCTCTTATACAAGTTAGATTTGTAATTAGTCAAGGTATGTGATGAGGTTACCTTATGTTTTTTTATTGGTTTCAAAGCCAAAGGCTCTAGTGAAAGCTTCAGGTTTTGATGAGAAAACATTGTCTCTTCTTGAACATTTATTTCATTAACATGAATAACAATGACTAACTTGTTCACGGCTCTTATGAAAAAGTTATTTGCATTTTAAAAGTGTCATTTATTTATCTAAATTGCTTGCTTGATTAGAAATTACTTTTAAAGACACATACTATAGGTTGAGGATTT
>Ga0307517_10009284_pt1 | contig 13971 bp, 10 predicted proteins | sample 23_EM_MG_FD_194515 | JGI IMG/M metagenome (GOLD analysis project Ga0307517, IMG submission 194515) | Populus trichocarpa ectomycorrhiza microbial communities from riparian zone in the Pacific Northwest, United States - 23_EM | ecosystem: Host-associated > Plants > Roots > Unclassified | place...
ATAATATCAATAGACAGAAAATTAAATAAGCAAAAATAAATACTCACATACTGGAGAACAGAAAATATGTAATATTAACAATTAAAAAATAAGAGACAAAGGCAAATGCTCACATTCTAAAAGCAAAAAATTATTAGTAAGTGCTAAATAAAAGAGCAAGTAAAGAAAAATTTATACATCCTAGAAAGCAAAGAAGATATAGTGTCAAAACTCAGTAGTTATAAAATAAAGTCTATATAACAAGAAGTGCTCACATCCTAGGGAACATATAAGATATGGTATTAGCAGGTATAAAGACAAGTGCTCACATCCTGGAAAGTAAGGTATTGATAGTATTAGCAAAAGTAAAAGAAAGTGGGCAAAACTTACAATCTAAAGCATGAAAAAGATTAGCAAATATAAAGTAAAATAGACAAAGCCAGAAACTTACATTCTAGAGACCATTAGGCACATATGATTAGTAAATATAAAATAAAGTAAGCAGGGCTAAACACTCACAACCTAAAGATTAAAAGGTATGTAATACTATTAATAGTATAAAATAGAGCAAGCAAGACTAAGCACTTACAGGCTGTAAAGTAGAGAATATATAAATTAGCAAACAGAAAAAGAAGTAAGTAAATAAAGCCAACTACTTACAAGCTATAAAATAAATAAATAATATCAATAAACAGAAAATAAAATAGGCAAAAGCAGACACTTACTTCCTGAAAAGTAAATAATATATAATGTTGGTATATGAAAAATAAAATGGGCAAGGCCAGCCACTTACAACCTAGAAAGTGGAGAACATCCAATATTAGCAAGTATAAAATAAAATAAAACCAAGTATTTACCAACTAGAGAGTGAAAAATGCATCATATTAGCAAATATAAAATGAGATAAACAAGACTAGCCACTTACATCCTAAAGCATTCAAAATACATTTTAGTAAATATAAAACATAGAAAATGAAAACAAGCACTCACATTCTGAGAAGCAAATAAAATGCAATATAAAAAAATAAGATTGATTGAACAAAACTAGATGCTCACATTCTAAAGAGAAAATAAATGCATAATTAGTAGATGTAAAATAGAGCAAGCAAGAATCAGGTACTCACATTCTAAAAAAATAGATAAAGCATGACATTAGCAGGCAAAGGATAGAGCAATAAGACTAGATTTTTACATTCTAGAGAGCAAAAACTGCAGCATTAATAGATGTAAAGTAGACTAAGTAAAAACACTCACATGCTAGAAGATAGAAAATATATAATATCAGTAGATATAAAAGCAAATAAGAATCAGAAAACACACATCCTAAAGAGTAAAAAATATAAAAGATCAGCAAATATTGAACAAAGTAAGAAGCAGCCATTTACTTCCTGGAGTTCAAAGGATATATAATATTAAATGAATATATATAATAATGATTAAAACAACAGATACTCACAGCCTAAATGTATAAAATACTTGATATTAGAAAATGTAAAATACAGCAAATAGAGCCAGGTGCTCACAGGCTAGAGAGCAACAAAATATCTAAAGTTAGCAAATATATAAATAAATAAAAAAAGACTAGGTACTCACAAGCTAGAGAATGAAAATTGTATACCATTAGCAATTGCAGACATAAAATAAAGCAAGCAAATGCAGGTACTTACATCCTAGAAAGTAAATAATAAATGGTCTTAGTAAATATCAAACAAAGCAAATAAGAGCTAGTACTTACATTCTGAGAAAAAGAAAAAATTGCAGACACAATATCAGTAGAAATAAAACACAAAAGTAAAGGTAGACACTCACATCCTAGAGAATAAAAAATATACAATATTAGTATACAAGGAAAAATACATACTATTAAATACTCACAAACTAAATAGTAAAGAATATGTTATATTAAATGAATAAAACCAAAATAAAGAAAACTATGTATTTACCACCTGGAAAACAGAGAATATCAGAATATATGAAATAAAACAAGATCAAATACTCACAAGCTAGAAAGTAAGGAATATATAGTATTAGCAATTATTAAATAAGGTAATCCAAGACAAACACTTACATCCTTTGGAGCAAATTACATGCAGTATCAGCAAGTGAAATTAATATGAGTGGAGCTAGACACTTACATGCTAAAAAACATACTCAATATTAGTATATATAAAGCAAAGTGAGCAAGCATAGGCACTCACAGGCTTGTGAACAAAGATATATAAATAATATCAGAGAACTTGAAATAAAATGGACCAGGCCAACATACATGCTAGAAAACAGAGAACAAATAATGTTAAAAAGACATAAAATAACTAATTGAGGATAGAAACTTACAACCTAAAAGATAGAAAATGCTTAGAAGTTAGTATTAGCAAATATGAAAAGAAAGTCATACACTTACAGGCTAGAAAGTAGAGAATGCATGATATCAATAGCCAGAAAATGGAATAAACAAGACCAAAGACTTACAAGCTAGAAAGTGGAGATATCAGTAAAAATAAAATAAAATAGATAAGCCAGGCACTCACATCCTAGAGGATAGAGAATTAATATTGATAGATGTAAAACAATGTGATCAAAGGTGCTTACATCCTTTGGAAAAAATTACATATATCATTAGTAGACAAAAAATAAAGTGAGTGGGCCAAACACTTACATGCTAGAAGGCAGAATATTTTTATATTAGTCAATATAACAGAAAATGAGCTAGCCTCTTACAGGCTGCAAAACAAGTAAAATGCAATATTAGCAAACATAAAACAAAAAAACTAGGCCAGGCACTCACAAGCTAGAGCAGAGAACACACAATATTAGTAGGAAGGAAATAAAGTGATGCTCCAAGCACTCACATACTAAAATTCAAAAATGTATGTTATTAGAAGGCATAAAACAGGAGGCAACACCAAGCACTTACATACTGAAGAAAAAGAAATACAGTGTCAGCAAGCAAAAACTATAGTTGACAATATCTAAACACTTGCCCAGATATATGGAAACGGGACAAGACATTCCTTCACAATTCTCTTCATATCATTTACACTATCTCCAAAATAGGGTTGAACACTGCAGTGCAATGTGAGACAGTATAAATTTCTCTCCCTCTATCCACTCACCGCTTCACAGCCAATTTAACACTCAACTCCAGATTACTCCGCTGCACAGCCAACAGCATCAAGGCAACTACATCATCATTCAGCGCTCCAGCTGTCTTCTCAATAAGGCTATCACAGCGCCCATCTGGCTTGTGCATTTCTGCCAGAAAGAATTAGTGCATGACCAAAGCATTTGGCTCTAAACACACTCTCCAATCGTACATACCTTGCTCCCTCACCAAGGGGATGCAGGTAGTTCTTGTTAAATCGGTTCTCAGCTACTTCAGCTGCATTACCATCTGGGTTTTCCTTTGGGTGGTCCTCCAAATCCATCTCAACATTTATCTTGAATTGATCAAACTTTGTGAATACCCCAATGACAGGGACTTAAATGTGATATGTTAAGCACCCCTACAGGAGGTTCATCATGACAGCGACACACCATTCAAATCAGGGCAAATACCCTTGAAATACTTCAAATCAAGCACTGGTCGTTGGTTGTCCATAGGAATGCAGTACCTTAAATATTACCATCAGCAGTCGCAATCATAAACAGTTCACAATCCAAACCATATTGCATGTATTCGAGATGCCAGCCGCTTTGCGTCGGACTTCCATCGAATGAAGTTCTGCACAATCCCCAATTCCCAATCGCTACCTGACTCAAATCCGCAGGAATCATGGAATACGTAACCGTCATGGTTAGGGAAGATAAGTTCGTCCTCAATTTTGTGATCGCCACGCTGGCTCGAGTCAGTAGCAACCGGCGGCAAATGGTACCATATCACAAACCTCTATGGTCCCCTCGAGTTGAATCTAGTCGGGTGGTGAGACCATACTGACAGATTTTCACAAATGTCAGACCACATACTGGCTCCTGGCTGATACTCGCTGATCGCCTCCGAATAACTGGACTTTGTGTAGTATCACAGACTCGCTGTAAAATCGAAGTCTTGCCAGAATTTGCCCTTCCAATAATCAGAACTCGGAACCTGATGTTTGGGAGTTGACGGCCAGGGTTCTGTTGCATAGTCATTACGAGGGGAAGGAAATCGGAAAGCAAGACGGGCGCCAGTTGCACAAGGACTCCATGATTGTATGACAGGAAATTCTCACCACATCTCTTGTTATCCGCCAATGGGGTTGAAAGGGAAGTCACGAGTCGATAACTCCCACCTCCATCGCCTGGGGCCCAATTCTCATTCAGGTCATGACATGCGGTGAGATCGGACTTACAGTTATGGCCAAAGTATGCTGACCAATTATTGCCTTGCAGCTTGAACATGACCCACCGTGTGCCGTCCTTGGTGGGCAATTTTCAGAATTATTACACATACCGTCCCTTTCCTTTCTTCGGCTCAAAAAGCTCACCTTTCACCGTTCAGCTTGCGATTCCACCGTCACAGCTCCCTCGTTTTGGAGGATCGAAGAGTTGGAATGTTACTGCTAACCTTCAATTCTCTGGGTCGATGCGCACCTGCCTAGGCACCTTCTTCGAGTCACAGGTAGCTCGGGCCGTCGTGGATCGTAGGTACTCCCTTGTAAGTCATCGCCATGACTATGAATTGCTAAACTTTCCTTCCATTTGTTCATCTTCAGAAAAATGTCTACTCCTTTTTCCGTCGCCGCCCTCTCTTGATCGGATTTGCCGAGTTCTCGGCTGTAACGCTAGCAGAGAATGGCTCGAATGGCCCCGTACCAAGTGCAATGATCAGGTCAGCCTCAGCAACAGTCCCCACTACGTCGTCTCCAAAGCAAAGCGCCAAGACCGGCGGCGCTGCGGCTTCTGCTGGTAAACCTATTGTCGTCGCCAGGTTCGTTTCGGTGGCTGGTGTACTCGCCTTCTTATCTGGGTCTTTGCTGTGCGAGGCGACGGCGCGTTAAGAGACGGAAGAATGTTTAAAGGAAGCCCAAGGAGCACAAATGTTGCCCATGACGCCACAAACACCAACAATTGCCCTACAACCTACCAACAAGTTCTATTTCATCCGTCGATATCATGGAGCCCGAAAAACCGATACTCAATTCTATTTTTCATATCCGATTCAAAAATCTACGTGGCGCATTCGACAACAATTTCTTTGGGATGGGGTGTCGTATGGGAGCCCTTGGCGAGGTCAAGTCTCGACGTTGGAAATGGTCTCTTGAATGGACGCTGTCGTTGCGGCTGGGTTGGATGCCGGGTCAATTTGTGATAAGTTATCAAAAGACAACCATTTGTGACAACTTGGACATGAAACTTGAAATCGTCATGTTGTATTCGGAGAACTGGCCGCATCTTTAATTTGTACAAGGTGAATATATAAAGTCCTTGTGACCAATTATATTCCAATAGCGTGAACCACATACACAAAGGATCCATCATACGTACATAACAAAAAATTACTGAAACACAAATCATGAGAGAAGCTGCTGCGAAAGAGTCGTCTCCATCTCACGATCATTCCTCCAACAGTTCACGAATCTTATTGCTAAGGCCATCCACAGTTAGGAGTTCACCTTGTGTTGGTGAACAAATACTATCGTGGATGCGTCGACAAGACGGCGATCGCTCGTACGCCTCAAAGGCAGCTTTTAGCTCTTTCCAGCTTGTCGTGAGAGCCAAGTCAGGTTTGAGTGTAATATCGAAGAGCTCTCTCAAAACACTGATGAGATCCACGGTGTAGGCGATTAGAAGACGTTGAATTTCGGGTCTGGTCATCGTCAATAAGTATCAGATGACACAGATGGGCAAGGAAACATACACGTTTGACAGAACAGCTGTCGAAAGCCATTGCACAAACACGTAAGTCAAGCCTAGGATGGCTACGGGTGGTGCAATAGGAGCGGAGGCAGCAGTGACGAGGCTCACAAACTGAGCGATTTTATCGACGTCTGGACGGCTGGGAGAAAAGTCAAAAGAAAACCCATCAGGTAATACGAATCAAGACACACCTCTGGACTTCGCGTTTGACTTCAACATCATGGACAAGATGGAGCATCAGTTGGTTAAATTCGGGGCTGCTGAGCTCCTAATAATGAGGATGTAAGTCGAGAAGAGCGTAACATAAAATAAAGACATACTTCGCCCTTAAAGTTCCAACAAGTGATGATATCATCGTGGACTTTCATGAGGCAGTCGCGGAGTAGCCTTGGTCCTAATCCAGGAACAGTACCGGTCAGAGCACGTTTGTAGTCTGAGATACTGTTAAACAAGTGGGCGGATGCAGAAACCTGGAGTACGCACAAGTCAAGCCCTTGCTTTCAAGAGGGAAATGCACTTGAATAAATATTACGACTTCAAAATGTGGAATGAAACGTACGTGATACAGGCTTCGATTTTAACTGGGAGGCTCGCCCGTTGTGCTATCGCCCACATTATCCAAGCATCACCCTCGAGTCGATGTTTGACAATATCCCGGGTTTTTTCCACGAGGGCTGAAACATCCTCCTGATAATTTGGTCGAACTAGCGAATAATCAATACCATAAAAGTAGAATTATATCAATGTACCTGAAACTTTGACATGAGGCGCCTGGATCCTGAGACGATTCATCGTACGCTGAAGAGACTCCTCACAAAGAGTAAACGCTTTCTGGGCCTCTTCCTCACTCCGATCGTTCAGTAGAGTTGCGTCAAGATTTCCGTACTCCTGTCTCAACTCGGCTTTCTTTGTCCTTACCAGTCGGTCGTACTGAGTGAATACGATAACAACCGGAACTAATCACAAGCGGATCAGAGCGGGGTACAATAAAAACGGTCGTCGAGAACGCACTTTGGGCTTCATCGGCAAGGAGGAGTACCTTCTCGTCCCCTGCCTCGATGACTCGACCCCCGGCTGTCGGTGTCACTATACAGAGCCTGACCACGTTGAAAGAAACGCCGGCGGGATCGAATAGAAATATACTCACCACAGACCATGGATTCGATCCTTCAGGGGTAGATTATGTTGTGATCGCTGCTGAATAAATTTGCGTACGGTCTCAAAAGTGGTAACGTCTCCTGGCTCGAAACCTTTAGAATCGTGGAGAACAAAATACCGGTTTCCATGCCGTGAGACGAATTCGCGCTGGATATCCGACTCTCCAGGTCTGGTATGCTCAACGTGCTACAACAGAAGCTAATTAGTTGACACATTCGTTCAATATAACAGCCTCTTACCGCATCGGTGATACCGAATACGCGGTTAATCAGAGATGACTTCCCAACACCAGACTGTGGTGAGTGATAATAAGTTGATTTATGTAGGAGAACAAACGACAGAGCAACTGACCCGACCGACCGATAGGATGCGAAATCTAAACCACCTAGGTGAGTAGAAACGATTCGAGAGAAGGAAGATGTACTAACCGCTCAACCGTCTTGATGATATCATCGATTGTAGACTCACTTTCCATGGTGAAGTGTACTGACTAGCGCCTTGAAGTCGAAACCAGCCTCGTGTTAGGTCTTTTGTTGATGCGATGGTCAGCGGCAGGAATTGCCATTGGTCGATAGGGATGGCTATACTTAGCTAGGCTGACGTAGATCGTTATCAGGAGCCCGACTACGTGACTGTTTAGTGTATACTTGGGAGTAGTCGTAAGCACGTGTGTGTAATGCAGGCGCTAACAAGGCCCTTGTTTCGGTAGTTCCCTGACGCGGACGAAGGAGGTGGGAGTTACGTACGACTTTCATTCTTCGCCATTGGTGGATAAAGGGTCGACCTGCCATCTTGCTTGACTTGAATATGTGGCGGTTAAGACCGGAAACTGTGGAACCTGTCCAGTCGGGAATGCGCAGCTGCGGGCGTCTGTTTTGATTGGTTCCATCAGGGAGCACTAGAGCATTCTTTGGTAGGCGGATTAGATTCACGATAAAGCTATGGATCAAATGGTGATTATGGTGACTCGCGAGGCATGCAGTACAGTATGAGACACGTGCTGACATTCTATAGGCGGCTGGGGAACGAGTTGGCTTTGTATAGATAAAACTAGTATCAGGGGTATAGCTTGATGACGATTCGTACTGCCACTTCGGAGTTCATTCCGAGCTGGAGATGGACAAGTCGTCAGTTCCATGAAGAATAATTAAAACGAAAAGCACCCGATCACTCACGAGTTACCTCCGCATAGGACGCTTTGGAGTTGACACAAGACCACCAAGCCAACGGTGAGCGCTTCAACGCGCAATCCTGAGGCCTTGCTCAAGAATTTGTTATGCACACTCTCTGCTGAGATAGCGCTGATCCATGGCTTGAGAGGACGGGAATGGAACCAGCTGAGAAGTTGGTGTACATCAGATATGGTTCGAAGTTTTTTTATTTTTAAAAAAAGAAGAAAACACAATTAGCTTTCCTTGCCGTCCGAAATTATTGGATAGTGGATAAACGTTCAAGCTTGCACCCATCGGCTAAAATTTTGAATGCCGGTTGTCACATTTGAGGTAAGCATGACTGATTCTTGCATTCGCTTGGAGGAGATTATGGAAATATTCCGTATTCGTTTCAGGTGGTGAGAAGAAAGCAAAATGTATGAGGATGGTCCTCGCGGAGGAACGCGATTTTTGGTTAAACATAAGACTTCGGTGGTAAGGAGATACGGTATACCGCACCAGAAGTAATCCATTCAACACAACATTCAACGGGCGCAATGATGAAATCGCAGAGAGAAACAGAGGAATTAAGAACAACTCAAGGGGATCTGATTGATACCGCAGCAGTTAAAGGACTTCATCAAGGAGTAGTCAACGAACTCACGGCATGGCTGACGGCAGAGCAGGCCTCACGGTGTTGGAAAGTGTCATCTACCTTATCTTTGACTTGATTGTTGGGAGGGGCGCTTCATTTATATCAATCATTGTCAAGCCATGAAAAGCCGATCGGCGCAACATCGGCGATGAAATTAAAAAGGCCCTCTGATATTTTTACTTCAGTCGGTATAATCGTGCGCGTGAAAGGTTATGAAGAACGAACGTGGTGTCAGACTGTCAGACTAATCCCGGAGCCAACGCAACTTGCCCGAACGCTTCGAGCGACGCTGAGATGGACATTCGGTCTCGGTAATTTCGAGAGGCGATATTACATGTGGGTTCGCGACAGAGTCAAGCGTTGTTCGCGAACTCGCCAATTCTTGAGAGGTGCCCTTCGAAGTTTGGTCCATAAAATAAACTGCGCAAAAAGTAAGGTTGAAACCCGATCCAGAAGGTCATAAGCACCTTACGAGGGGCGGGGCATTTGAATATTAGAAGATAAAGAAAGAGAAAGAGAGAGAAAGCGAGATGAACAGGGCTGTAAATCGAGTCAACACATGATATTACCCCAATTTCCAATTGCAACGCGTACCCGTTGTTCGACGGTCTGAAGATTTTTCTCATTCACCCAGCCAATTAGGACTCACGCGGTCGTTCTATCACCTTCTATTTCTATGCTTATCGTTGAAAGAATGATCCTCCGGGTGTAAGGTTGGTAAACGACACTCGTCACCAAACGTCCTTATCGGCAACGCAATGGTTGGGCTGGTCACAGTTGATGCGTCTTCCGGTACCCGGAAAAATAGGTCCGTTGTCGGGGGCTTCGACGTTCAGGTAGAGGTTCTGTGAATCAGAAGATTCAAAATTTTCTAAAGAAACGCGATTATTTATCATGGATAAAAATTCAACCAGAGAAACCGCACGGCTTTTCGGAGCGTCGCCGTTAGGTACCAATCAATCTTCTGGCTGCACTTCTCCACTTTCTGCATATTCCTAATCGTTGGTACGAATAGAAACTGGCAGGGGGTAACACGTACCATCGTCAGAATCGTCGACTTTACCTACCGACGTGATATTCTTGTTCCACGTCCCAAGGGATGAATCATCTGGCCTTCCTGGTCAAATTCCGTCTCATCGGAGATTCCGTCTTCCACGCTCTCGGAGTCTAGCACTTACATTCAGTATAAATGAGAGGCTAAAATAGCCACGACAACCTACCAAATTCGTGGTCTTCCACGCTAACCTTCACTTCCAATCGCTTCGGACTAGAACCTGCCAGATTTTAAACATATCAAACGCGGAACGTAAACAAGAAAATGCACGGCTCCCTACGTTCCGGACAAGAACCAAAGCGGTGAATGTGGGCAGGAGAAGATACAACCCTTAGCGTCTTCAGAGATGTCAGGGTTGTATCGATGAGATGCGCAACAAGTATTTCCGAGTTCTTCATCCGTTGTCTACATCTAGTGAAGGGGAGATTCTAGGGCCTCTTGGTATATTCCGAATAAGCCGGATGACAGGGCCTCTGCTGCCACGTTGTAAGTGTTTGGTGTTCCTAAAGGTGAAAACAAGGAACAAATGAGCATCCATCGTGAACGAGGGAAGAAAAAACAACAGACTCATCATTTCTCTCGATCTCCCCTGGCTCAACCCCAGACACCGCGTTGACAGAGAACCGGGAAGACATTAACATCTTGCTCGCCATCGAGGACCTCGAATACCGATCATCGAAAAGAGGCGAGGTCGGTCGATTATGGTCTTGCGGAGGGGAATACAGTGGATGGCGTTCAGACCTATGTCTCTCGAGAGTGTGGGAAGGGGATAAGGAAGGGGATGCCCTCTTCGAGGACGACGGCTGCCTCGGTTCTTGGCTGTGGGGATGGCTGGTAGGGGTGGACTGGGAGGTTCGGTACCCGTGGGGGTGATCACACTGAATGGCGACGGGGGGTTTCCACCAGAAACGCAAGAAGCACCCAACGAGGCTCGTTTGGTCATCACAGGTTTTTTGAGGCAACCGAGAAACTTGACGTCCAAGCCAAAGAATTGACGACACCTTCACAGTAGCCCTATGAAAGATGGGGTTAAAAGAAAGTTACCGGAGCCACACAAATGAGAATACATACAAGGAAGAAATTCTCCAGGTCGGGTATGTGACAAACGACGGTAATTTCATCATCCTGTACCAAATATTATAATAAGCAAAAGAAGTATCAAGATCAAGACCACAACACACCTTCAAGAACATCAAATCGTCCGAGCTCTCTGCCACGCAATCACACTGGGCCACACACTCCCCAATCCCACCCCTGGCCGCAAATCGTGCCAAATCTGCTGGTTCGAGCCCCATTGCCAATCATCGCCGCTCAAGTTGAAACTAAGTTGTATTACGGGGAATATCTACTGAAATAATAGACAGTTAGCGATAACTTGGAATATATCAACTACCAAAGTGAAGAAAACTTGAACCGACCAAAGGTGTGAGGATCCACCACTGAGGTTGAGATGACGGCTGTGGTAGTCAGAGTAAAATCGAGAAGTTAACGTTCCAATACACACGTTCGATACACCAGGAGTCCGGCATCGCCCAGAGTGCCTACGTACAACTGGGACCGACGGCACAATGGGGACGGCTGAGAAAAAAGGTGATGACTGAATTGATTCCATACATGAAGTGGGTCACATGACCACCTCAAGGATTCATCGTTTATTAGAACTTAGTATTTTACAATGGTAGGCTTAGGTGCGTTCATAAGCTCTTGAGGAAGGCTTTCAAATAGAGCATATACTATTCCCACTACCTTTAGGTAGGGGGTCTTAGGGACACATGGCAGACGATCACAAATCTGTGCAAACCTGTGCCATTTCCTTTGCACATATCCTTTTTTTCTTGTTGAGACGAACGTTGGCGAGACCTCTGTCTCCTAATCCAATTCCAACACCTGCTAAATTATTGCACCCTCTCACGAACTCAGCGCCATGGTCTCTATTTCTATCAGAAATGCGGCCGCTCGTGTCGCTTTTTCTCCCGTGCTTACAAACTCTTGCATCTCCCCTTCATTTTGGAAGGCCAACCGGCGAGCCTACGCACTGAACAGCCCCAATGTGCGATCGACCCGAAGCTTGTTCAAAAATATTTCGAGTTGCCTTCGACATACACACGGAAATGAGATGCGAAACACAAGGAGAACGACGCACCAATCCAAAGATCCACTACTTTCAACTGAACTGAAATCTTAAAGGAATCCCTCTACGAGCTACATGATACTACATATATTGTAAGAGAGAGAAACAACATGGCAGCTCCGCCTCGAGACCCCCAAATGTCCATAGTACAGCGCGTTTGTTTTCGGTGTCCCCTGCGGCTTTGGGGGTGTCGCCATCTGCACCTGATACCATGCCTGTGGTACCGACAGAGGAAACGAGGACGACGGTGGGATCCCACCGTCTTCGTCCTGGTTGTGAACGAGCTTGCGGGAGAATATGGGCAGGACGAGGTTAGCGGTCAGATCCCGCCGCCTCGGCCTGCGTGCAAACGAGCTTAAGGAGGGGGGCTCGCCGCCCTCTCGATTGCCAGCTTGCACTCCTCTTCGTCACCCTGCTTGCCCTCGCTGTCGCGTCCAATCGTGTGCATGTTCGCGTTCCAGCAGTTTGATATGGGCATGGGCATGGGTATGGTGTGGTCTGTCAATCAGGTCCTTCCTCCTCGTGGGCTGTAGGGTAGTGAAAATGAAAGTGGGGTCCTGTCGGATCAGGTCGCATGCCGTACGAGGATTAAGATAACCCATAATGACGCTCATAAATTCCCCACCCCGTATCTAGTCCGGTTCTTTTGAGAATGAGATAGCGGAAGTTTAACGCGTGTGACAGTGACTATCACACAGTCCACAATCCACCACAATCCACAATCCATGCACCTTCCTCTTTCAACATAAACAACTTAGAGGACGAATGGGTCTCTTTGCGTTACAGTAACCAACACCCTCCACCTATCCCACAACACAGTCTCAATATTTAATTACTGCCACGAATCAGCCCAGTTCTTTTATCTTATCCGCGCGACTTATATTCAATCATGGTTCTGGCAGTCTGGTTATTATCCACGACAATGAGGACTCCTCTTTACTTCCACCAGAAGTACTCTGTATCGTCAACCAGTTACATACCCCTTCGCCTGCTTCTCGCCTGCATTCAACATGAACTCTTCCAACTTCTAGAATGGAACTATCTTCGGAGCTACGACCTCCAGACCCTACGATATCAGAGAACGACGAAGACGACTTGGCGCCAAAGCTGGGTGAGGACAGGATGCCGCCCAAGATGCGCAAGTGTTGATGGATCGTGAGGTCGAGGTGATGAAGGAGACGGTTGCGGGCGATCAAGAAGTTGCGCTGGAATTGGAGGAGCATCCTGGGATGGTGGGACCTGGGATTCGCTTGGAGAAGTGTTCGGATTGGGTATGTTTTTTTTTTTACGATTTGCGCTCTGGGACTCAAATGAATTGTTGGTGTAGATGAGCAACATCTTATGCCCCCTCTGCCATCTGTGGCCATGTCATCGACAGCGTCAAACACTTTTACGATTCCTTCCATCTCCCCTGCCATCATGAATTTGAATTCGAAACCCATCCCTTCTCGTGCTCCTCCTTCCATTATATCCGGCACCGAACTTCCAACCCCGGCTGTGTTACCACTTCATCCCTACCTCCTCCATGCACACCCATTGACGCGGTTGCCCCCTCGTCCTGCAGTCGTGCCGCCTCCTCTGTTGAGCGCACGTGGCACTCCACCTAGACAATGCAGGAGGTGGGTATCGCCAGTTGTTCCTTCTCACAAGCGATTTCGCTCTCCATCTCTCGCTCTACTTAAACCACCTACAGCTCGATTAATGAATCCCGCCACGGGGCTGTCGACGCCGCCGTTTTCGAGTCTTAATCCAAACTGTGTAACCCCCAAACCACTCCACAAGTCCCCTCTGAAGGGCCCGAGAGCATTGATGGAGTCGTGGCCGGGTCCGAGGAATTTGAGTGGCAATTCGAGTACGATGACGAGCACTGCTGTGGCCAACATGTCGACTTCGCCTAGTGCGCCTCTTACCAGCTCTCTTCCTATGTCAAGTACGCTTGCGCCGCCATCACTACCGACGACGACAATGCAGTATATCTCCCGTGGGCCGTCTGACGAGAGATTTGGAG
>Ga0307517_10009285_pt1 | contig 13971 bp, 5 predicted proteins | sample 23_EM_MG_FD_194515 | JGI IMG/M metagenome (GOLD analysis project Ga0307517, IMG submission 194515) | Populus trichocarpa ectomycorrhiza microbial communities from riparian zone in the Pacific Northwest, United States - 23_EM | ecosystem: Host-associated > Plants > Roots > Unclassified | place...
TTTTATATATATTACACTATATATATATATATATATATATATATATATATATATATATATATATATATATATATATATATATATTAATTTTGCTTAACAACCACTTTTTTCATTTATATTGAATTTCTAGTTCTGTTTGTTAATGGCAAATATTGTAAAAATAGTGAAATATTATAACTATTATTCGATTAATTGTTTACACTTAAAAGATCTAGTAGCATTGTATACTTATAATTTTTTTTATTATATTCTATTTTTTTTATTGATCTCCACGTTAAGAAAAAATGAGATTCGCTTTAATTTTGTATCGAAATTTTACTTGCAAGAATAGTTTGTAATCACCACCGATATAACTATTATTTAGACTACTTTAGACATGATAAGAGAGTCATGGGCCCTAACAAAATAAAAACCTCAATTTTTTATGGTCGTCGTGACCCTTGGATCTTTGATAGGTGGATTAATGATATGAATAACTTCTTTGATTGATACAACTTGTATAATAATAAAACAGTTAGGTTTGCCAAGATACAACTTATTAGTGAAGTCCAACTTTATTGAAAAGATGTTAAAGATTATCTAGAAATGAAAGGTAAATCTCTAATGACTTATTGTACTGAAATGAAACAAAAACTAGAAGAGATGTATCTATCCCGGTCTTATAGGAATAAATTTTTAGACTAATGAAATAATCTTAGGCAAGGAAACATATCGGTCAATGATTATATAACATAATTTAATGATGACATGATGTGTCATAAGAGAAAATAAAGTCATGAATTTGCCTAAGTTTTGTAAAGGTTTGAATGATAATTTTAGGAAGAAGGTCATGCTTCTAAGTGTTTTCACTCTTGATCAAACATATAATGTAGTGCAAGACTATGTATTTTTTATAAAGAGTCAATGAACAAAACATCAAGACCATCCTAGTACCACTTTTAAGTCTCAATTTAGGAATAATATTTCTTTTTAGGTGCTCCACCCTATGACCTAATCCTATTAATGTCTAAATTTATAAAGAAGAAAAGGGCAAACGAGTTGTTAATGAAATATCTAGGTTGAGTTTTAATGTTCAGTGTGCTAAATGTCAAGGTTTCGGTCATATGTTCTTCAACTGTATCTCTAAGCCCTTAGTCATCCAAGAGTATAAGGATATAGGTGAAAAGGAAAAATTATTATGTGTAAGTGTATGAACTTAATCTTAAGGATTTCAGTGACTTAGATAAAGAGAATATGCAAGAAGAAGAAAGAAGACTTAACATGATACGTCCAAATGAGTCTGAGATGAAGGTTAATAAAGAACATGATGAGTCTGCATTAGTGGTAGAGGAAAATTTAGGACTCTTTAGTGAAATCGCTTAAAGAGATAAGCGTAATGTTAGAAGATTTTCTAGATATTTGTCCACCCGAACTGCCTAATACTTATGTCCTATACTTAAGAATCAGAATGTAATAAATTTTGAAAGATATATTAAGTTCCCTGATCTTTTACCCCATACATGTGATAAGAAAAGATGAAGATAATCCTAATTTATTAAGTTGTGTCCAAACCATATCTACACAAGTTTTGAATATTGTTTGTTTCATTCCATACTCCTAGTTATATAGTGTTCATAGTTACAAACCTAAAAACCTGTAGATCTTTTCGCCATATATCCTGATGCTACGATGTTTGAGTTAGCTGAGTCATTTTCATATAAAGTTCATAATTTGCATGTTGAGAGCATAAAATAAATTCAAACAAGTAATGAACAATATAAATTCTGAACTGATTTGCATAAGTATCATGTTATACTTAATGTTAAAGATTATTTCATGATACATATTAGGCTTGACTAATGTCCTTTGGAAACTATTCATAAAATACTTTACTTTCCCTAATTTTTATATAAAACTTGGGCAAAACAAACGTCCCTGAAAGTCAAATGACATATCTTTAATTTATCCATGTATTGCATTTACACCTTGTTTGGAACCAAATCACATGTGAAACTGAATTTAATTGATAATCTATTACAATTATTATATTTGGAATGAAATAGTAAACTATATAATTGAAATCAATTATACAGTTTGGAATACATGTAGAAATGAACTAAATTATCAATCTTGACTACTTTGCTTTTAATTCAGGAATCATTTCTTTTTGTTGCGAAAAAAAATCCTTTTGTTATAAGGACCCTTATATTTATTTAAAATGATCCTAATTTTCAAGCATCATTAATTATTTAATTAAGCTATTAACAAACAACCAATTTATTAAATGAATTTACAAATGAAGTAATAAAAAGAGCAGTAATGAGTGATTTTTTCAGTATTTTTTACCTCTTGGACACAATAATGCAAGTTTTTCTCTCGTGTTCAAGTTTGAGATTTCGCTCGTGCTCTCTCAATTTATTAAGAAGATGTTTCACTCTAATTTGCAAGAAGGTGTTATAAAAGATGGTGTGGATTAGAAGAAGAGAAGGAAAGGGATAATGGAGATTTTAAAAAGCAGGGTTCATGTTCTTAAGGGTATTTTTGAAACATTGTTTTTAATATCATTTTCAAAATGAATTACTGTAGCAAATCAGCATAGGGTCTATCATCTAATTTGCTTTTACATATTTTTTTAGAAATTAAATTCCATTTAGAATCCAAATCTTTACCCTAAAAAAAATAAAAACCAAAGCACAAGAATTAACTTAAACATGTGAATTGAATTGAATTCATATGTTTAAACGCCCTGTTAGTCTTCAAGTCCAAAACTAAAAACCTGTAGATCTTTCCCTCGTGTATCTTAATGCTAAGATGTTTAAGTTAGCTGAGTCATTTCATATAGAGTTTATAATTTGCATATTGAGATCATAAAACAAATTCAAACATGTAATGAACAATATAAATTTTGAACTGATTTGTATAAGTATTATGTTGTACTTAATGTTGAAAATTATTTCATGATACAGATTAGACCCGAATAATGTTCTTTTGAAACTAGTCATAAAATATTTCACATTCTCTAATTTTTCTATGAAACTTGGGCAAAACAAACATCTTTAAAAGTCAAATGGCATACCTCTAATTTATTCATGTATTGCCTTTACACCTTGTTTGTAACCAAATCACATGTGAAATTGAATTCAATTAATAACCTATTACAATTATTATGTTTGGAATAAAATATTAATCCATATAATTGATTTCAATTATACTATTTGGAAAACATGTAGAAATGAACTAAATTATCAATCTTGACTACTTTGCTTTTAATTCAGAAATCATTTCTTTTTATTGCAAAAAACATTTCTTTTTGTTACAAGAACCCTAATATTTATTTAAAATGACCCTAATTTTCAAGCATAATTAATATTTAATTAAGCTATTAACAAATAACCAATTGATTAAATGAATTTATGAATGAAGTAATAAAAAAACAACAATGAGTGAATTTTTCAGTATTTTGTACCTCTTGGACACAACAATACAAGTTTTCCTCTCGTGATTAAGTTTGAGATTTCACTCGTGCTCTCTCCATTTATCAAGAAGATGTTTCACTCTAATTTGCAAGAAGGTGTTAAAAGAGATGGTGTGGGTTAGAAGAGGAGAAGAAAAGAGACAATGAGGATTGTAAAAATCAGGGTTTATGTTCTAAATAGTATTTTTAAAACATTGTTTTTAATGTCAATTCTAAAAGAAATTACTATAACAAATAAGAGGATCTATCATCTTATTTGCTTTTAAATATTTTTTTATAAAAATTAAATTTTATTTAAAATCGAAGTCAACCATGTGAATTGAATTCACATGTGTTCTAAACACTCAGTTAGCCTTCAAGTCCGAAACTTAACTCCCAAGTAGAGAGCATAGTTATCATACCCGGCCTGGGGGTTAACCCGGCCTAAAGTCTGGGTCCCAGGTTACACGAGTTGATTGGGGTACCTAGAAAAATTAAAAAAAATATTTGAGGTTTTAATATTTCATATGAAAAAATTAAAAAGCAAACCATGTGAATATAAGCTATACATGTTATAAATAATAAAGTTTAAAAGAATATTTCAAAATGTTTTTTTTATCCCACATTGAAAAGATACCATTTAATTCTTTTAAGTTGAAGTATTTAAACCAAAAATATTTTTTTATCTCACATTGAAAAAATATAACTTTTTTTTTTGTGAACATAAAGTGTATATACTAAAAGGCTTCAAATCCCACTTTGAAAAAATAAAATATTCTTCTAGTATTTATATAGTGAACTTTGAAATGAGTTAGTAACCGACTGAAAAATATATATAAAAATGGGTCTCTAGCAAGGAGAAAAAATACATTTGAAAAAAAAAAGGTTTCTACCGGATTTTGCCAGGTCACCCAGGTTGACCTGGTGGGTCGACCGGTTTTTTCCGGGCTATTTGCAATCCTGGATTTTTAATAAAACAGATCCGGCTAAGACCCTGGGTCACCTGGATTCCGGGTTGACCTGTCGGGCCGGGCCGAGTCTGATAACTATGATAGAGAGGCTTAATTTGATGACGTCATTGGTTTAATAGCTTTAAGGTTGTTAACAGATTGAAGGGCCAGTGTGTGTCCGCGTAAGGCCCAAATCATTTTCAGTTCTCCCCGAGCTGTTGGATTATTAATTCGGGCCCTCAAAGGGGTCTTAACTATCCTATCCTAGGCTACGTGACGGGCAGGTGTGGCTATATACAGCCTAGCGTATACTATTTGATGGGACGAGGGCTCGTTTCTCTTTGACCTGGAAATGGACGAAGCAGCAGCATCTCCTTTTATTCTTTCATGACCAATCGACTCTTAACGTAAGAAATTTCATTACCTTGTTGGCAACAGTATCTGTGATAAAGCCATCATACAAGGGGTTCGAGGCCGGCGAGAAGAGAAAATCAAATCACTAAATTGTATTATCTTGAAGAGACTCACCTTTTCTCCAAGCTTTAAAGAATCAAGATGCCATTATAGTTTGGTTTTAACTGTTGTTTAATAGAGGATAAGATCACATCACTAGATTATCTGATCAATTACTACTAGTTCTACCACCAATAATGGATCTTGATAGGTCCACGGCCGATCTCGGACCCACCAGATCTCGTGGAAAGTTTAATCCAGAAAAACAAGAAAAGGGAAATCTTGTGGAAAGGTTTTGCATCATGTGGCGGCACTGCACAAACTTCTCAGATTTTATACGAAGAAGATTTTTGCCTCGAGAGGTCCATAGCTGGAGATAAAGGGATCGAGTCCTAATTCATTAATTTGCTCTAAAGTCGTCTGCTTGCGCCGGAGGCAACCAAGCACATGAATGTGTTGCCATATTGCTCTAAAGACTCTGTGGATTTTCTTGTATGATATTGTAGAGAAATCATCATGCATGACCAGCCAGACGTGCTATTCCTTCCCAGTTTAATTTTATGGCCGCTATCGCTTGTAGTATAGTTTCTTAATTAACAAGGGATAAATCACGTTTATTTGGGACTGCTACTGATCCTACTTGACTAGACAAGGTATTAACTAGCATGATGATGCAGCAATATATCAATAATTGATTCGGGTCACGAGTGCATATATAGAGCCGATCTTGGACCCATCAAATCTTGTGAAAGGAAGTGAATCTGTATAATACGTGATGATTAGCTGGCAATACATGTTCAAGTATGATTAATTAGGTAGCTAATTATAGTGAGAAAAAACGAGCATGTGTGATCACATTTTGATTCATTTTTCTGCAAATATGATGGACTTGGCTTGTGGTTTCCAAATATCATGATTGGTGCCTTTTACTATATATCAGCATGGTGATCATGATAATGACTTCCCACAAGTCCCTTAAACCATGATTAGCTCAAGAATTTGCGTTAATTTGGCATTGGTTTATTCGAAATTGAAATTAAAAAGATAATGATGCAAGTCCAAGAAAATGGATTATATATAGCCCTAGGCGAAATATTACCCTAAATGTTTTGGTCACAAATTAAGGCACGCATTCTCTATAACTACAGAATTAGAATCATCAACCACTGTTTAAAATTGTAGAGGTCCCCTTTTCTCCTATCCACGAGAATTAATCACACAAAAAGAAATCAAAGGGAAGAAGATTTATGATCGAGCAAGCTTCTTTATATGCTATAATCCCATACATGAGTAATAAGTTTAATTATAGGCCCGTGCGATTATGAAAAAAGTAATTATTACCAATATCAAGCTAGCTAGCTAGGCAGTAATGACTAGATCATGAAGACTTGAGGTATTATTCTTTTAACAAGAGTTCTCGATCATAAACCTCTTCATGCCTTGAATAACCTCTTCTGAAGCTTCTGAGTAAGGATCATTGGTGAAGAAACCGTGCTGCTTCCCCTCAAATTCAACATACTCAATTTTCTTCCCCATCTCTTTCAACCTCCTTGCATAATCCTCACCTCTATCTCTCAACAATTCACAGCTACCTACAATCACCAAGATTGGATCAAGAGCCACCAGTTCAATATTCAAGCTACCTGGTCCAAATGGGTTAGCCAAGGGGTGGTCCCTACTTGCTCCAGCAGGCATAGATAGCCTCCAAAAGCTGTACTCGTTTAGCTCAAATTAATTAGTCAAAAAACAAAAAGGAAGAAGCGGGAACATACATGCATACATACATAAAACTATATACATGTGAAATGGATTAATTTCTCTAAGAATTAGGGTCAAGTCTAATGAATTGCTATATATATATATATATATAAACGAGGGAATATTAGAATAAATACAATATTAATTTGATGCAAGGAACTTCAAGTCTAGTGGAGAGCTTTTCACAAGATAAGGATATCAGAGGGAGATATTGGAGGAGGCACTATCTAATACATATGGAGGCGATTCTGTTGATATTGGATGAGGCACTACGACGACTATGTATCTCATAGCTAGCATGTGACGTGCTAAGCAAAACTTTTGGTTTCTCATGTCATCACTTAATTTCTTTCATTTAAAAAACGCTACTATAAAGGCGGCTATGTATATATATATATATAGACTTGGTACGTAGACCTCTTAAAATACTTCCATAAAATCTATCAATAATATTAAAAAATTAGAGTAGATTTACCACAAGAAACAGGAGATACGTACAATTTGACCACGAACACATGTATGTAGAGCTACTAGCTACGAACATATAGCTAGGGCATCGAACTATATGGGACCATGGTCCAAGTGAAATATCAGGTGGCGCGCGGGACTTGATAAAAGAAGCTGTGGAAACTTTTTGGCACCATGAAGATGAGACTGCACCGAGGACAATCTAACCCAAATGGTGTGTTTTACGATTGGAAAGAAAGCCAAGTGGTGTGTTTTAATTCCTTGAGCTTGACCTCTCTCATGCGCTCTAGTTCATTTTGGCCTTTGAAACAATAATTGTGGTTTTGAATTTGGTAACGTTTGACCTTCAAAAAGATTGAAATTAACTTGATTATTTGCGAATAAGACAATCTGATTAATCTTGGCTGACCCATTCAAATTTCAAACAGAACTAGTGCACGTACGTCTAAGAAGAGAGATTGGCCATGGCTCAACCGAAGCACACTCAAATAACAGTAAAGCGGAGACATGGCTCCATCATGAACTTTTCAATGAAGGAATTTTCCATAAAAGCTGGCCCTAATGTTCCCTTGTATTTGCCACGTAAAAATCAGTATCTAGCTGCTCAGTTAGATTAGATATAATGAATGTTTGTGAGTGTGGTAAAAATTGATTTTTAAAATATATTTTTTTATTTTTTAAAATTTGTTTTTGATACTAATACATCAAAACAATTAACAAAACACTAAAACATAATTATTTTAACGAAAAAAAAGTTGAACTCAATCCCAAACATCCCAAGTCCTCTTCGAGCTATAATTAATAAATTATTCATAGATATATAATTAAGGGCACACATGTCCCATACATGAATTGAACACCACCATCTGCTACATAAGGTAGGTACTAAAAATATATATTAATATCGTTCCTCATCCAGAAAGCCTGCCCACCTTTTCATTTGATCATGGCAGATATCCTAGCTTTTGATTTTTGTTGTGTGGAATATTTTAGATTATCCTACTTTTGCATCATCTACTGCTATCACTTTTAGATCTTCGGAATCATCATCAAGCAATCAGATTCAAGGTAACAATTAGGAGAGCAGGAAATCGAGCAAGCAAGCAATTAATATTAATATTCTTCACCTATATACACTAGACATGTTAAGCTAGTGAACCTAGACAAATGATATGTTTCCAAATTGATATATTACCTAACTGCTCACCGTTTACCCCAGTTATATCTTACATTATTGCATGGGGTTTTCAGGTGGAAAAAGTACGATGAAATATACTTTAGATCAAGGCACGATGGAATAAAGGATCAATTTGAGGAAACTACTGCCACAAGAAGTGAGACAAGAAGAAAAGAATTGACCACAATAATTAACATCGCCAAGCCCCTCAGTACGTACTTATTCCATATGGGTCACAGAGCCAGAGAGAGATGGGTGTGTGCTTTGCGTTTTCCTTTTCTTTGGTGTGGATCATCGGGAGGGCAAGCACGTATATACACCATGCATCAATAGAAACCCCTTGTGAAATTGATGGTGTGGTCCAATTCTTACATGGGACTTTAATGATTTATATATATGGTAAGAAATGATGAGAATTGTGTATAGCGTGTGTGTGTGTCTTCCTTTTACTCTTGCGGTTCAATTAATTTCAAACAATACTTATTATCTTCATCTCTACAAAGACTAGTTGGCAGGCAAAAACAAGGTTGTCATTTGTGAAGAATATTAATGAAAAAGCCGTATCTTTTTGACTCCGACCTATGATATTACATTACTTTCCACAAATTTGATTCTATTGCCGTCCTTTTTCGTTCTATTTTCTCTTTTCAAATCAATTAGATATCACATTAAGGTTGACCAATTTCGATTAGTCTAGCCTGGCATCACTCTGAAGGAGAAATTCAGGATGGAAGGCCCTAAGCAGAGAAAATACAACACTTGTGTGTACACTACTTCTCATATTAACTGTAAGTGTGGCAATTAATTGTATAAAAGTGAAAGTAGATAGAATTAAAATGAATTGCAGCCCAAAGATCCATCGATCATATGTTTGTATATATGATAAATCAAGTATATATCATGTAATGTAAGGTACAAGAAATTGTTGTCTACATCACATCAAAATAGTTTGATCTACGTACGTATACCATTAGAATTAACTGTGACAAAAGAGAGAGAGAGAGAGAGAAAGAGAGAGAGATTAATTGGAGTAGTATGTTAACGTACCGATCCAGTATTTCCAAGTTCAACAAGTGTTCACTAGGCCCTTCCTCTGATTTTGTCCTGGCAACCCCTCCAAAAAATGGTGCCATTAGGATATATCCTCTTACCCGAACTGGAGCCAACCCAGTCGAACCAGCCCCGATCTGAACGGCTAAGTGGTGTGCAATATTGCCACCAGACGAGTCACCCAAGATAAAAACCTGGTCATAGTCAACCTCACCACCATTGACCCATGCATCACCTTTGTCGCTCAAAACCTGAGCTTGGAGCCACTGCAAGGCACTATATCCATCCTCCATGGCCGCCGGGAGCCTATGTTCTGGGGCCAAACGATAGTCCGGGGCCACAACGAGGGCGTTGAGCCCAGAAGCTAGTTTAAGGCAGCAGTTGTGAAAGTTAGGCCAGTCACGCGTGCCTACACAAAAGCCACCTCCATGAAGGAAAAGAATGACAGAAAACTTCTTTGCAGGGGATGACGGTGACATTGAAGTGGGTTTGTAGAGACGGAGGTGGAGGTTGTTTGTTTTGTCAAAGAGGCAGTCCTTGAAGACGATGGACTGGTCATTGATGATTGGGATGGGGAACCCTATGTCTTTGGACCTATAAATGGTGCCATCACTGAAGAGTTGGACAACACCCCCGCAATCTTCTACTACATGAGGGAGGGAACCCATTTCTGCTATGGTTTCTCTTCTCTATAGGAGACGATGATGGTTGGCAATGGAGGTAATGGCCTAATATGGGAGGTATATATAGGCAGAATTAGAAAGGGGAAAAGGGAGGGGGAAGGATGGGTGAGTTGGAGTGGAGAAGGCAGATAGTTTTTTCGAAATGTGAAGGGTGATTGTGTCATTTTAGGAGGGATATTATGGTGGAGGATGATTGCATATATATGCATTCACGGCCATTGGTTTATCTTATTGTTTTGAAGAAGGACCATAGATGAGGTTGGTGGCTGTGGAAATGTGCTTCCCCGTTTATGGTAAAATCCTCCCTCCCTTTAAGACTTGAAATTCTCTTTTTAAAATTAAATTAAACTTCATGTTCTAAGAAAGATAGGTTGGGGGATTTTACGTATAAAGGCTGAAACGTTTCCTTTATATAGTGAAAGACCAATGAATTATAAAAAAAAAAATAAAAAAAAATTCTTGTTCTTATATGTTGTTGAAGATAACACTCCTCCTCTCTCCCTCACATAACTTCTTGCTAAAATAATTGTTTTGTGTTAATATAACCTGAAAATAAAAATGGTATGTATATATATAACCATGCATTTAACCTGATCATGAAAATGTTTACCAACTCAATTTTTACTTCCCAAGATATATCGCTATATAAATTAACCACTTGAAGAGTTTGTAATATTTTAATGTAAGATTAAAGTCTTGGGTTTAAAAATATTTTTGTTAACAATTTCTCATTCACCATAATTAGTTTTGGACTTATTATTAATATTCTAGGTTGAAATATTTATGTTGAAAACTACTTTTAAACAAAATCTTAATAAAAAAATTTGAGGTAGGGGTCAAAATTTCTTATAATTTGTATGTAATTTTCAAATGAAAGTAAAAGTAAAATTAAGTTTAATTTAATAAAGAATTATGTTATTAGAAAATCATTGTTCTAAGAAATTTTAAATTCCATTTTTAATAAACTCTAAATGAATATAAATTTGAATTCTATTCAAATAAAATGGAATAAAAAATTAAATGTATAAATATATATATTGTATAAATTAAATGTATAAAGTAATTCTAAATGTATTAGATGTAATCTATTAATTAAATATAATAGGAGTATATTAAATAGGTAACAAAAATATAATAGGAATGGTCTTGAAAAGAATATATAATATATCTATGTATAAATATAATCTAAGTATTGCGTGTCAATATCAAGAAAAAAAATATAGATGTAGTCGAATGGTTAAACTTCTCTTTGCTAAGGAGAAAATGTGGGTTTAATTCCCGCTATATATCCGCTCAAGTCAATTTATTTAATAGTATAAATGATTCAGGATAGTTGACTCTGATAGTTTTATTTTTTATTTACTCCTACCCTCTTTTCTTTCCTCCTCCTAAAAAAAATAGTAATTAATTATTTACAGATTAACAAGGACAATCCTTTTTTTTTTTGTCAAGAAAATGTTGTGAGACAGGATTTCAACCCATGACCTCAAGATTATAAGTCTTGCGAGCTAGCAAGATGTTATACCCCATGTGATTAAGAGAACAAGTGCGACCTAATGGATAAACAAGGATTAAATGCACTCCTCTACCATATATATACTAATATAATATTATATATATACATAATGGTAAAGAGACTCCTCTATGATCATTGATCACAGAAATGACTAGAAAAATAAAGAAAAAATTAGAATCTTTATCAACTTGATCTTGTTGCCCTCGACAACAAACATACATGAACCTTTGTATGAAGTATATTAACAGATAGCTCAAAGTATTGATAATTAGCTCTTGGTCTTCCAATAAAAAAACAACATTAATGAAGACATATTGATGCACAATTTCACGGTGGGGATTGTAACTTTCCATTAATTTCTCATTAATCACTCAACAAAGGAACTTTGTTTTTTTCTTTTTTTCTTTTGATGATTGATGAATCAAATAATATTTTTGTTTCAACAATATTTATGTATTCAATTAAATTGTTTATATATTTTATGAATATATGGATTGTGTTAAATATTCAAAACTCATTTTCATCTTCTTTATATTTAGAAAAGATTTAGAAATAAATCTATTGGATTTAAAGTTTTTCTTTAGTAAATTAATTGTGACATGCTTTTCTATTTTTAGAATATCAAATGTATGTTTTATGTCTTCTATGCAAAAATGTTTAATTTCTATAAGGTCTTCTTGACTGTTCTCTAAAATGCTCCACAATGTATGTATATTCAACCTGTTTAGGCAATTATAAATCTTAGGAGTCAATCTGAATTGGTCAATAAGAATATATTTCAATGCTATTTCTTTTTTTATTTTTCTTTAATTTAGCTAATCTATCATGAAAAGCAAAAAAGGGTAAAGTAATCTTGTGTTGGTTTTTTTTCCCTTTAGTTTTCTTGTTCTGCATGTAGAAAAAGAATAAATAAATCAATCAATCAATCAAATTTCAAGAGATCACTTCATGAAATGTTATTTTAGGAGCTAAACTTCTATTTGTCTATATTTCAAGAAAATGTATTTTTTGCTTTTCATTTTCATTTCCATAAAAATAAACATTATAATTCACATTTCGAATAGGCATGAATACATCATCTATGGAATAACTTTCATCTTGAAAGTTTTTTGGTAGTTTCATACAATAGTCATGATCCCTCTGGATTTGTAATCCAATATACAAATCAACTGCTTCCCTTAAGCTATATGTTGTGTATTATCAATTATTTCCATAGACAATGGTAAAATGATGTCTTAAGCAGTTAAACTTCTAGGAGCCTTGACACAAATAGATATGTCACAAGTTCCATATAAATTGCTTCTCTATATAATTTTTATCAAATTAATTAAAATTTCATGTATTGGTTCTTGAATACCCATTATGGTAGAAAATTCATATGGTATTTTCTAATTAGACTTTGCATGTGTGATACACATCTCTTTTATTTCTCCAAGCAAAGCTCTTCGCATCATAATACCTATTGTGTCAGCTTGACCATTCATAAATGGAGACGGAACAAGTGAATCCTAATTTTAATTTGATATTAAATAAATTCATTAACCATGTCAATAACCCGTCTCCAACAAAAACTTATCTAAAAAAAAAGGAATGTGAAAGGTATAATTTCCTTTATATCAATGGAAACATAGACCAATTAATCCTAAAACTCCATTATATACACCCATATATAATGCATCATATAAATATACATTCCTTTCAATCTATAATTTACTATATTCTCACAACAAATATAACATTTATCAATTCCAAACTTACACTACATGCAAAATATAAAACAGAGATGTAAATTTCGGTGGTAAATTGTATTAATTCATTAGCTAAAAAAATTAAAAATTAATATTTGTGTTTCATGATATCATGTGTTATATATAAAATTGTGATTAAAAATCAATAATAAAAATGTAAAAATACATTTTAGTAATTTTATATTTTTAATAGCAAAACATGTATGCATCGTTTGGGTGTTTGAGCCTAAAAAGATGTAAAAAAAAATAATTAAAAGAGTAGGTGCTTAGGCCAAGTCGCCCCAAGGTGTTTGAGCCTAAAAAATCCTAGATGCGTTGATCTAGGACAGTAGATAAGCCCGAGTCTGTTATATATATATATATATATATATATATATATATATATATTTTAGAAGCAGATAATAAGTCGTCCACCCCACCTCATTTCATTTAAAAAAAATGACAGGGGGCATGTTGCTTGTTGTCACAGATTTCAACCATCACATGTGGCCGAAAAGTCGAGCAGTCGCTCCCTAAGGATAAAAACCCATTTTGATCCATTTTTTTAGCCAAAGAAATATAAGAAATACCATGGGGACCTCAAAAAACCTATTTTTAATATTAAATCAAAATTTAATCGATTAAAAAATGAAAATTAACTTGAATTAAAAAAAAAATCTTGTATCTCAATTTACTTTTTTGGGCAAGATAAATGAAAATGAAGACCTAAATAGAAATCCTTTAAGCAAATTTAAC
>Ga0307517_10009287_pt1 | contig 13969 bp, 12 predicted proteins | sample 23_EM_MG_FD_194515 | JGI IMG/M metagenome (GOLD analysis project Ga0307517, IMG submission 194515) | Populus trichocarpa ectomycorrhiza microbial communities from riparian zone in the Pacific Northwest, United States - 23_EM | ecosystem: Host-associated > Plants > Roots > Unclassified | place...
TGGTGAGCCCTTCCACGTGCATCGCTGTAATCTGAATCTATAGACGGGGGCGGATCAGAGGGATCGTCCATCACCAATGTAGGGGGAAGCAGGGGTTGATCTCCCCCTGAGAGTGTTGTCATCGTCGTAAGGGCAGGCATAGCACCCAGCGTAGCTTCTTCACCATGTCGTTCCAGCGCCAGTCCAAGTGCTTCCATTGCCAGCTCCGGTTGATCCATACTTGCGAGATCTGTCACATCCGGGTCTCTATTCGCCATCTCCATAGTCGGAGGGGGAGTCGTGGATCGATGTCCTCGTTCTTCAAGTTCGGCCGTATGTCCGTCAAACTGATCTGCAACCGCGAACCCAAATTGGACGCCTTCCCCTGGAATCGCCAACCCCCGTGAATGGTGATCAACCTTCTCGCTCTCGGTTTGGGGAGGCATATAGGTCTCGCGTTCGGCTTCGAAGAAGGTGGGTAACCTTGTCGCGTTGGAAGAGGACGGTTCCTGGAAAGGAGGAGGGGCGTCACGTTCTTCGAAAGGAGGCGGTGCGTAACTCGGCCCTGCTTCTTCATAGTGGGGAGTACTCTCGCTGTCGTCACCCCGGACGGTACGTTGAGGTGGTTGATCGTGCTTCTTCCTATAAGCCGTATCGAGATCCGCGTCCGCCTCCGGGAGTGGCGCAGCAGGAGGTATGATGGTGAGCGGAATGACGACCGTCTCGACGTGCTCGGTGTGATGGGACATCTTGATGAACGTGATATGAACTACGAGTCGAAAAGTGACGCAATGCAGAAGCGTGGTTTGAGAAATGAAAGGGAAGCCTAATTCTGGATCGGGGTCTTGGTTGGGCCGGTGTGGGTGTGAATACATTTGTGTGGGCTCGACGCTGGGAGGTTCGAGGGGTTGGTGAAGGATGAGACGTTGGCGTATGGGTCGGGTAGCGTGGAATCTACATCCCGCACCGGAACGAGTGACTACAGTCTTCGTTGTCCAACCCTTGGCAGTGCCAGTGGTCCCCTTAGTGGTCTTCTTCGCAGCGGTCGTACCAGCTGCAGCGGAAGTTGTCGCCCGCGGGGGTCCCTTAACCCCTTCTCCCCCCTCCTCGTCAGTTTCAAAATCAAACCCACTCGAAGGCTCAGAAGCCTCTTGATCCTTAACCTTGATCACCCTCACAAGCTCAGCGCGGACGTTCCTCAGCCGGACGCCCTGTTCAACAACAAGCTCTCGTTTCGGAGGTGGGATGGTGATGTAGACGGGGATCCATTCGCCCGCCTGGAACTTGGTCCTTGGGACCTGAACCTCGATCGGGGTGGGTGAGTCAAGCTCCCTCGTAACCGGGGAAGGTCGTAACGTGAGCGCGTGCGTTGTATATCGGCGGGGTAGAACGACGATGTTCTCCGAGAACGACTGTCCTTCATTAATGCTCGAACAGACGGTTGCCGTAAGAGTGTGTACGATCGACGACTTTGGAGTGTCCAATGATTCCGGGGTATCCGGCATGAGCGGGATCGCGAATGGAAACGCAGACGGGACGAACTGCGTCGAGCACGTCCTCGAAAACAGCACGACTTCCGACTTGTAGAGATCCACTTGACGACCGAACGATGTCTCTGTCGTGTGCAAGGACACCAGACTATTCGGTGCGCAGCCAAGTCAACTAACAGGGAATGGGCGGTGCATAGAAAGGCCACGTACACCTTCTGGCATGCGGAAGCCCTTATCCCCTTTATCTGCAGCTCTCCTTCGACGGCAGCGCGTTCGCCTTCGACGCCCAGATAACCCTTCTGGAACTCTGCATCACCGGAGGTCGGTATGATCAAGATTTGTGGATCGACGTCCCCACCGTCAAGGCCATCGTCCCCATCGAGAGTATCAGGAGTGTATAGCGGAGGAGGTTCCCCAGACATCACGGGATATGACCGGTGTACAGAAAGACAATGAGAGAGTGAGAGAGAGAACACAAGGGAAGACGAGACGGAGGTAGAAGAGAGAGCGAGAATTACAAATATAATAAAACAGGAACAAGCGATCAAATTTCAAAATTCGACGCGGATCATCGACTCGAGCTCACTGAACATTGGGTTGTCCACCTCCCTCGAGAGCATGATCGACAGAGTGACTTCCTCAGAAAACCCACTGAGCATCCCAAACCCACTCTCCACCTTCTTCTCTCCGGTTTCGTGCCAACCCATCCCAAACGAGAGCGCGGGCATCGAAGTCGTCGGAGTCTTGTCCACGACAACTTCCCCCTCGTCGTCGATGAGCTTCATTGCCTCGATGGCCCGCTTCGAACAGATATGGAAGAACTCCCGAACGTTCGCGTTCGGATTCGTCATGAACTTCCTCAGGACCCTAAGCATCACCCCAGAGAATCCAATCGACTTGTCCGCCTTCAGCTTCTTCTTCAGCTCAGGAGGGGCGAGGAATGCCAACGAGTATATCGCCATCATCAACTTCTCGACGTAGCTCAACCACGTATCCTTCGTGATCACCTCGAAATCCTTGTTCGACACCGGGAGTCGGTACACGAACGATCGGAAGAGCTCCCCCAACCACGCCTGCGGAATCACAGAAGCAATGATCTTGCGGTGCTCGTCCGGATGACTGAATCGTGTCCAAATTTGAAGCGCGTAATCGACAGTTATCGGTGCCGACCAAAGCGATGATGGCGAACAGACTTCCAGAGGATCCATGACAGCAGAGGAGACGAGCCCAATCATCCTTCTCGTGACCCTTTTCCCGACCTGAGGCGACCTCTCGTAAACGTCCTTCAACCTGTACTCCATCGTAACTCCGATCATAATCAACGCGACGTCCTTCCGGACCGCGATGAGATCAGACAGTGACAAGGCGAGGGAAGCGGGCCTGATCTTCGCGTTTCCATTTTTCCTCGACGCTAGGCCGCACAAACGGAGCAGGATGCCCGTGAAAGTGGGATGTCGTGCCATGAAGTCCAGGTTTTCTGCAGATGCGGCGGCCCAATTCCGGAAGATGTTGAGAACGGAAAGGACGACACCCCCTGGGCGCTGTTTCGGCCCGGAGGAATTGTCCACCTCTCCCAATCGATGGGATTTGAGACCTGCGAACGGCGTTGTTTCCTCCTCTTGGACAATCTCCAGCAAGTCCCGAGTCGTCAACAACTGCACCGGGCCACCCGCCCTCCCACAATCATCAAACTCGTCGTCCACGTCTTCGGCTCCGTGGAAAGCGATCTCCTCCAAAAGGTCCAACAGCTCCTCGAACAGATCCGGACACTGAGTTATGGTCAAATACGGGAGGTCCTTCGCGGCGTCTCGTACGACCGAAATCAAACTACACGTTGTGATCGCATACGACAACTCCGTGCCCAGCCTTGAGCGGATGGACATGATGAGAGCATCGATATCCACCTGACCCCACTCGTGTATAGGCTTTAACGGGCGGTGGCTCAGTGCGCGTTGGAGGTCCGGACCGACGTGATGAACGTTTCGTCCGCCGGCAGACTCGACTTCGTGGCGCAGAGGAACGTAGGTGATTTTCCTCCTCGTGCGGGTAATCGTGGACGGCTGTGAGGGGGCGGAGGGCGTGACGACCCCGTTTGAGCTTATTGAGGGCTGGAAATTAACCGGGGTCAGTGATGAAATTAATTTTGAATAGCAAATTTTCATGATGAAGAAAAGGGCAAGACGTAACATACCGGCAGGTCTGGGGGTTCACCTAAAATGCACGAGGATTCCAAAACGTGAGCCTTTGTTGGAAAACAACGATAGAGGTGGGTATCAATCTTACCTGTCTTCTGCCTCGTCCTCTTGACCTCCTCGTCCTCTTCCATCTTCCGCTTTCTGGTCTCTATATCCATATCGAGTCCTCCAAAATCACTCAACCCGACAGATGGCGGACCGCTTATCGGTGTGGTACCGCCCTGTGACAAGTGAGCCAACTGTTGTTGATGCATCTGCTGCTGTGCTGCAAAGAAATTCGGGTCCATGCCTTGGTGGAGGTTAGGTGGTAACCCGGATTGCTGTGGAGCGCCAGGTTGACCCTGAGACGGTTGTTGCTGTTGGCCATGCTGCATCATCCCTAAAGCGAATTGAGATGAATCGTCGGAGGACCCGGGAGCCCCTTGAATGGGTGCATGAGGTTGAGCGACATTTTGCGCCCCAAAAGCGTTGTTCATTCCGTTGACAGTCGGATCCGGGGTGCCCGACATTGGCATGTTACCCATTCCAGGCATTCCACCCATCCCAAGGTTTCCGACGTTTGGGTTCATGCCCATCTGTGACATGGCCATCGGGTTATATTGCGGTCCCTGCATGTTGTTCATCCCAGGAGTGGGAGTGCGAGGTTGCTGGTGTGGCTGGTGTTGAGGGGGAAGACGTTGGGGGGTGTTTTGGATCGAATGGTTAGGTTGCTGTTGTGGTGGCTGTTGTCCGGTGGCAGAGGTAGGAGTGGAAGGGGAATAACGTTGGGCATGAGGGTTGCCACTCTTATTCATAATAGAGTTTTTGCGATACCAATCCTCGAACGGGATCAATACGGTCATGTATAGGTGCGCGAGAAATTGGGCGGTGGGGCCAGAGTGTGGGGGAGGGAGTTGTTCAGGGAGGTCAAAAAGCTGCAAGACATTGTGCCATGCACCGGTTTGATGGGCCTAAGAAGAGGGAGACGACCAGTAAGTGAACGGATCGTGTCGCTCCAGAACGTCATGTGCGCCGGAGGACAACGTAAGAGAGATGAAATTGGGTGGATCGAAGAAAGGCGACTCCTCGAAATGGGGAGGATGACACGAAAACGGTGTGACAAAATACGTACTTTCATACCGCCACCAGTCTGGAAGACAATCCCAAAGAATTTGTAGAGATCGAAGTCCTTCCCTGCCAACCGGATGGCTCCAACCTCAGTCTGCGAAGGCTCTAGGTTTCTCCAAGGCGACGCGTTTGGATCGACTCCGGGAGGGATGGGCACGCCAGTGAGAGCATGGGGTAACGGCTGACCGCGTTGCAGCATGAGGGATCCGAGGGTCTGTATGAACTGCTTCCTTTTCTGCATCTGCTGCATCTGGGCCGTCTGCTGGTTCGGCGCGGGGGTCGAGCGGCGGTTATTTGGGTCCGGGAACGGGTTTTGCGGACCTGCGGAGGTGGGTGTCCCGACCGACATGGAGTTGGAAGACTGGATGTTCATGTTTTGTTGAAAAGCGGCGAGGCCGGGGCCACCGCCTTGTTGCTGGTTGGAATGAATGGAAAAATCGGAAAGGGAGGACTGGAGGTGCTGGTCGGAGGGGGAGGGGATGGCCAGGTTCGGGACTGTCATGTTGCCGTTACTTTGGTGCAGTAGCGAGTTTCCTCCGAAGTATCCTGATGATGATTGCGCCAAGACCGGGGATTGGGCCGAGCCAGGAGCACTCCTGTTGGCCATCTTTGCGATATTGGCCGCGTTCATGGCCGCCATTTGCTTCTCCAGGCTCGGATTGTGGAACATCCCTGGGGTTCCCATTCCGGTGTCCTGGCCGGGCTGGGTGTCCGGGTACTGCGGGAACCCGCGGGTCGGGGAGCTGGACTGTCCATGGTTCTGTTGCCTAACGCACGCCCACGAGTCAGCCAAGAGCAAGCAGGGAATGAGGAAGGAGGCAAACGCACATTGCGCCTTGAATGCGGCCAACGGTGTGAAGATCAACTCGCTCGGACTTCTCCATCAACCACAGCCAGCGCGTTGTGTCCCACCCTCCTCCGAGTTTTTGCCTCTCCACTTTTCGGTCAGTTCTCGTTCAAGACAGCCCGAGATGGCGAGCAAGTGATATCACCTTCATTTGGCTTCAGCCGTAATGGCTCGTTCAGAAATCGACGACATCTTTGCGGCAAAAAAATCGACCGCAAAGGTCGTTTCTCAGCATGTGTCTTCGGCCTCTACTTCTACCGAGGCGACCGGTTTAAAAAAGAAGAAAAAAGTCAAGAAGCGCAAAAGACAGGCTGAGGAGGCTGAGGACCCTGATGTAAATGAGGATAAGCCTCAGAAAAAGCGTGTCGTGGAGACCGTCCACGATCCGTCCACCGTCGTCTCCTCGGCGTCTTCCTCTAAAAAGGCGATAAGCCCTGGAAAGGGTGGTGCCAGCACAACGAGGCCAAAAGCTGTCAAGAAGGAAAAAGAGGATATAGATCGATTCAAAGACTCGAGGGGGACAGGACCTCGTAAGCGGAAATTTTCTCGTGATATTTATTCGAGCGTGATCTCACGGAATGTCAGGACGGAAAACTGAGGAGGGATTCGCGATCTTTAAAGAAGCAGAATTGGGCATTAACCCAGAAGCTGGGGGTACATAGAGTCCAACCTTTTCCTCAATACGGAACTGATCCACGCCCAGGAACGCCGCTTTGTCCGTTTGATTGTGACTGTTGTAAGTCTCCCAATGCATGCATCGTGTTCTCTGGATATTCAATGGGCGTGCATAGGTTTCTAGCCATTGAAATGCACGATACCTGTCCTACCTTTGGGTTGGGCGTTCGAATCCGTTCGCTGGGTCGACGCCGGCTCTATCGAAGCCTTGAGATCTAGTGGTCGACGAGGTCAATGTGTAGCCAAGAAGGAGCTGCTCCTCCGATCTAGCGAGTTCTTTGCACCACCTTCATGGTGTTGAGTATGCATCGAGCGTCTTCTGATTGACTGGGCACATTTCTATACTACGTCGGCGTTTCGAGAGTAGTCTGCTGTATCCCCATAGCTGAGAACGTTGGCAGGTGTGAAAATAGTATTCAGCCACTCCCCGTACAGCACAACCAAGGATGTCCGGGTAGTACTGCTCTCCGCTGATTCCTGGAGTTTTGGCGAACAATGATAGACTGGGATTTCTGTTTAGCCTAGGTGACGACTCCCGACCCGAGTCTGCGTCTCGGCCTCCTATTGGGATTTACATACGCCGGGAACGATGCGGCTCACCAGGGTGACGACTCGATCACGGGAAGAATGCAGAGCTGAGAGAACTTTATTGCTGGCTTAGGGGTCGTCTGCGTATCGTGCCTTCAACAGAGTCTGCGGGGGGATTATGTTCTGCCAATTTGTGATCCGACGGGCGTACTCGAGTCTGTCTCAGTGCCTGCCGCATCGCTGATTTGCACAATTTGATTTTCGGTATACCCGACTCGTCATCGTGCCTCCGACCGAATGCCGCCCTTGCACTGACAGGGTCCGGACGATAGGCTGATTATCAGCAACTGATGTCTCTCCACCTCGCTGGGAAGTCGGCACGTTGCCTCCACAGCACGCGGCCAAACTCCACACAGGCGGGGGAGGGAAGCGGACGCACTCTCGTCGGAAAGCGACCGGCCATCATCCGGATAAATTTGGGCGAGGGTGGCCGGATTAGTTGAGGTCACATGCGGAGGGAGGTTGGTTTCGGGTACTTATATTGCAGCCTCGCTCTCCCGCCCCCCTCTGTACGCTCTCCCCTGGCCGTATCGCCCCGAGCAAGTTGTGCCCGCCGCCATGAACGCTAGAGCCCGCCTTGTGGCCCGACAGGACGAATCTTCCACTGGTAAGTTGGGTTTATTTCACAGGGGGCGATTACGTCGGGCGCGCCGCCGTTAGTCTCCCTTTATCTTTTGCACTGCACAGACCCGTGGGGGCGTGGCCTGGTGCAGTTTATATATGTCACAAAACAATCGGGCCTAACTTTCCCTGGGCTCTCTCCCCCTCATCGTACCACCCCGCTCTGAATGTCTGAGTCGGCGTCGTCGCCCACGGCGGTACCTGAGCCGACGTCCACCACAATCTCCATCCCCATCGACACCAGTAGTACTATTTCTTTTATCGACACCAGCAGTACCATATCAAGTTCGTCTCCAGAGCCTCCTTCTTCCACTCCACCACCATCCACTACCCTTCCCCCATCCTCCACTTCCGAACCATCCTCTCCCCCCATGTCTTCTTTACCCCCCACTTCTTCTGTGATCATTCCCCCCTCTTCCTCAAGTCATTATCTTCCCTCTTTCCTCGGTCTTCGCGCTCACCACTGACATCTCTCTTCTGCAGCGACCCCAACGCCAACCCCTGAACCGCCTACCTCGACCTCGACCCCTCCAGTCATCCCACCAACCCCTACTCCAACAAGCGAGACTCCAGATCCTGTCACCCCCACCCCCACTCCCACCCCCACTCCTGTAACCCCGCCGAATACTACGACCCGGGTGGTACCTCCCTCGACCACCTACGTGCCCCCCTCGTCAACCTCTACCCTGGTCATTAGCACGGTCGTCTTGTATGTCCGTTTCTTTGTTCCCAAATCGGACGCGGTGGCTGACACTTTTTGTTCGACAGGACCACTCAACCGAACGGCCAGATCCAAACTCAGACAATACGATCCACCCAACTCGTCTTCCCGAGCTCAACCCAAGTCTCCGATAACGGATCGTCCCCAAATGTCGCTGCCATCGCCGGTGGCGTCGCCGGGGGTGCCGTCGGTATCCTCGCCCTCATAATCATGATTTTCTTCATCCTCAAACGGCGCAAGCGAAAAGATGAGTTCGATGGAAACTTTGATCCCGACAGGCTCGACCCTGAACGCTTCGGTGGGAGCGCTACGAGGCCAGGCGCGATGCCCAACGTTGATTTGGTTGGAGCCGAGATTACTCCTTTCCAATATCACCCCGAGACTGCGCAGCAACAAGGATATGCTCAACAACAGGGTTATGAGAAGCATCCCCAGATGGCTCAGCGATCACCCGAGATGCCGGTCCCGGTTGTGACCGGAGGCACAGGCGGGTACGGCAGGTCTGACGTGTACTCTTCGACCACCGGATCCCATTACCCCACCACTGTGTCCGACCCAAGCATGGCTGGCATGCAGAACGCTGACTTCAGAGGTCCATCGCCTGGTCCCTCGCTCGGAACGTCTGGTACTCTTCCCTCTTCTTCCAAAGACAGGGAGTCGGAGGGTGAGAGGAGAAGACTGCTCATCGCTAACGAGGAGCGTGGGGAGGGTGCATCTGGTCAGGGCAGCAGTAACGTACTTCAGCACAGGGATGGAGGACGTGTGCAACAGGAGAGTGTTCCAGAGGAGGTTCCTCCCAGCTATGATTCAATTTCTCCCGATGAACACACCACTGGTGGACGGAGTTAGGTCAGTTTCCCGTTCGCCTGTCTTGCCGTCTCCAGCACGATGTTGATGGTTTGTTTCCCTCAGGTTGATAGACAGGACGAGAAACAGGGGGCTACGTTTATTTTTCTCGACAACGACATCACTGGGAGACCTCACCCTCCAAAAAACGAGCGACGATCTTCATGTCCCATGACTTTGCCATTCACCGTGTACTAACATCCCATTGACCTTCCTTTCTGATGACGACCCCCTTTTCACCCTCCGCTAACGTATAAGCCTAGAATAACTCAGCACTTCACTCCAGCGTGGACTCGTTCTCACAATCTCGGCTGATGTCCATCCTGACCTTGCGACGTTTTTTTATTTCACGTTAATATTCATCTACCACACACTTCCGGCTTCAGGGGATAAATCCTCCAAGTCTCCTTCTCTTTCCACCTGCACGCTCTATTCTTCTGTTTTCTGTACTCTTGTGTGGTTTGTTCCTGGTGTTCAGTACTCAAGCTTACTTTGCGGACTTGACCTCATCTCCATGCTCCCCCTTTGTTTTCCTCCCCGCGCATCGTACATGAGGACAAATCCGGACTGGTAGATCTTCGTCCGGCGGCTCGAGCCCACCATACAACGGAAGGCGGCTCCGTAATGTATGCGCGCACATCAACTCCCCACGCTGTTCGATCTCCGTACGGGGGTGAATTCAAACCATCAAACACAGGCACAGCCAATCTTTGCTTTCTAACCAACGTAACCCTCCCACACACCCCTTACTTTAGCCTCGTTCCTTTCGTGCGCTGATGTTTGATGGCCCCGTGGGAGACGTGGTGTGTGTTTTTTTCTTCTTGGGACAGGTCCGTCCCCCCGAGATCCGTAAGTACCGAGGCTTGGAACCTGGAGGGAGGGCTTGTCTCACGTCGTCAAAGCATAGCCAAAAATTCTCGCTATTCGCTTCCTATGTTATCGCGGGGACCGTCAGACAAACGGAAGACAGACTACCCCGCCCTCTCGTGATGCTGGCTTGCGATGCCTTTGACACTCTTGGCTGGCTTGAATTTCATTTTACACCGATATATTTGATGGTTTCAATTGGGATCTGCGCCGGTCTATCGCCACGCGAGGGTTTCGAAAACCTTTGTTTGTGGACATGTCCGTGTGCTCGATTGGCAATCGACTTCAAGGACGTGTTCCGTCTCTCCCAGCTCGAGTTGACTCTCGACTGGTCTGTCCGACGACGCGTGGATGTGACCGTACGTCCTCGTCCCATTCTCTTGTTGCTATTAAAATGGTGCGACCGGAATGTCCAGAACCGTTGGGGGGTGCTGTTCTTTGTTGTCTTTTCAATTGGATATGCATTTCTCGTCCAACATCTGTGCCTTGCCTCTGTTGCACATATTTGTGGGCGGGTGACCGTGAGTACGCTCCGGTTATGTCGTATCTCCCCCGTCGACTTGAAAATGATTAATGCGTACATCCTACCCCTTATGTGTGTCGTTGGACGTTATGCATAGCCTTTGGACGAGGACCCGTGACTATTGGGTCGAATTTCGGCTGGGTTGGGTATCTTTGACCCCCCTGAGTGGCTGAGTGCCTTTGTGCCTTGGCCCGTGATCAGGTTGTTGGCATTGGCCTTGATCATCATTATCCGTGAGCGCGGGGTCAGATCTCGTGCCAGATCCTCCCGGCGGCTGATGCCGTCAGTTTGGGTAGGTGGTCCTGTATCCAGAGATACTGAAGGATGTGTCGTGGGGAGGGTGGACGGACGGACGTAGTGAGAGGATGAAGAGTCGTCGGTGGATTCGGATTCGGTCCGTCGCGTATATCAAAGTTGGTGTAGTGCATTCAACTTGATGTGGGGGACGGGCATCCCGCCTTGGTCGTGCTCATTTCAAATTGCTTTCAAGGCACGGTGAGGGTCGGGTCGGGTGCTCTTGTCACCTCTAGTTTCGATGCACGTCCGGAGCGGGAACGTTGGATTGGATACATGGGAATAACACGCAACGTGGATCCTCGAGAGAAGCAAAACTTCGCGCGGAATGGTTACCCCGGAGGTTTCGAAACATGTACCCAGGCCGTCGAATACCACGCCTAGGACTACCAGGAAATCGTGCATAAAACTTGGGGTAGGCGGTTTTCGTCCCTCTACTCGTCTCGATTAATGGGTTGGGGGACATTCCGAGGGAAACGCGGATTTCTACTGTCTGGCGCGATGTCCCCCAGCAACCATGTTAGGGTATTATAATCTGGTATCTCCCCCTGCAGTATATGTTTCGAAACCGTTCGTTTGAGTGTGTGGGAATTCCGGGCGGGATCAAACTTTGGCAGAGCACATCAAGTTGCGGCCTCTTTCTTGAATGGCTCTGTTTGCGCAATGCGTGGCAGTGACGATTGCCGCTCGTCTCTATTAGGGCACGGGCTCCTCCTTGCAGGCTGTCCGCTACGACACTTTCTCGTGCTACGTTGGCTTTGAAGTCATGGATACCGACGCTCAACGACAGAAACGCCGGGACATTGTCCTCTCCTCGCTGAATGTCGCCATCGAAGGCTTGAATATCGCGGAGAAGATCTCGAGCATCACACCAGCCAAGGCTGTTTTCAGCACCGTCAGCGTAATCCTCACGATGATCAAAGTGGGTTTCCCTCTCGCCCCCGCCGACCTATTACGAGCTGAGATGGGTGTAGGATTCGATGATCAACGAGGTGAATTACGTGGAGCTTGGGCTAGCCTGCGCTAACGTTTGTAATACCCTCGACCGGGGACTGAGCAGGAAGCGGTTAGACGATCTCAACGACTCCGTGCGTGAGGCAATCGGGCAGCTCACGACGTGAGTTAATCCGCTGGTTGTCTGTTTGGATACTCAACTGACGATGCTATCGATCCGATTGTAGGACCGTGGGGGATATTCAAAGGAAGGTCATTAAGCAAGGGAAACGAAACGCGGTCTCTCGACTTTTCCACGCGAAGAACGACAAAGAAGTGATCGCCACCTGGAGGTTGGACCTTAACAGGATCCTTCATATCTTCAATGTACGATGGGTCGTTTCTGCTTGGACATTACTAATCGTTCACCTTCAGACCGAACTTGCAATAAATACCCATGTGGCTGTGACTGACATCCATGATGGCGTCACGAACATGCACACAACCGTTTCCGAGGTTCAACACGACACTTCGAACACCTACAACATGGTTTCTGACATGCATCGTCATATATTGAAGAATCAGGAAGGAACTGATGACAAAAATCGGCTGGTAAGTAACCCTCGTACTCTATTCACAATAGAATACACACTCATTGCTTCCTAGACTCAAAGCAGGTTAGCAACCTCAACCCTATCAATGGGGCCAGTATCTGATATTTGTGTCTAGTATACCTGGTGAATCCGCACCCTCGGCGCCAAGAACCTGTTTCGGACGTGGCGAATTGATCGAGAAGATCGTTGGCCTGGTAGAAGACCTGACTCCACTTGCTCTTATGGGTGCTGGCGGAATCGGCAAGACTTCCATCGCCCTGACCGTCCTCCACGACAATCGCGTCAAGGAGCGGTTTGGCGACAACCGTCGGTTCATTCGTTGTGATCAATTCCCGGTCTCGCGCACCCATCTCCTTAGCCGGTTATCCAAGGTCATCGGTGCGGGTATCGAAAACCCCGGGGATTTGGCTCCTCTGCGTCCATTCCTATCTTCCAGAGAGATTTTTATAGTCCTCGATAATGCGGAGTCCATCCTTGATCCTCAGGGACCAGATGCCCGGGAGATATACGCCGTAGTAGAGGAACTAAGCCAGCTCAGCAACATTTGCCTTTGTGTCACCTCACGCATCTCTATTATTCCTCCTGACTGCGAGGCTCTCGACGTCCCGACGCTGTCGATGGAAGCTGCGCGCGACGCGTTTTATCGTACGTACCGGGACAACAAACGATCAGACCTTGTCGACAACATCCTGGAACGACTCGACTTCCATCCGCTCTCGGTCACCTTACTGGCCACGGTTGCATATCACAACAAGTGGGATACTGGTCGACTGATCAGAGAGTGGGAACAACACCGGACGGGTGTACTTCACACTCGACACGACAAGAGCCTCGCTACCACCATCGAACTATCGCTCGCCTCCCCGATGTTTCAGGTCCTTGGTCCCAGTGCCCGCGCGCTTCTCGAAGTAGTTGCCTTCTTCCCTCAGGGTGTTAACGAAAATAATTTCGACTGGTTCTTTCCCACAATCCCCGATAGAACAAACATCTTCGACAACTTCTGCATCCTCTCCCTGACACATCGAAATAATGGGTTCATCACAATGCTGGCGCTACTCCGAGACTATTTTTATCCGAAAGATCCCAAGTCTTCTCCACTCCTATGTACGACCAAGGAGTGTTACTTCACCCGGTTATCGGTCGATCTTGATCCGGAAGAACCCAGCTTCGGAGAAGCACGATGGATCACGTCAGAGGATGTGAACGTTGAGCATCTGCTTGATGTTTTCACAACGATTGACGCGAATTCGGGCGATGTTTGGGATGCTTGCGAACATTTTATGGAGCACCTCTATCGACACAAAAAGCGGCTGGTCGTGCTGGGGCCAAAGATTGAAGGGCTCCCGGATGACCATCCCTCCAAGCCACCATGTATTTATGAGCTCTCGTGGTTGTTCGAATCGGTCGGAAACTGGGTGGAGCGCAAGCGACTCCTCGTTTACACCCTAAATCTCTGGAAGGAGCGGGGGGATGAGCATCAGATTGCCAAGACATCGAGGTTGCTAGCTCAGACAAGCCTGTTGGAGAGAAATCACAGCGAAGGGATACGATGGGCAAAAGAAGCACTGGAAGCCCATGAACGGCTGGGTGAAATTACAGAACAAGCACGTTCTTTACGACAGCTCGCTCGAGCGTTTCATCAGGACAGCCAGTTCGACGCCGCAGAAGA
>Ga0307517_10009288_pt1 | contig 13969 bp, 6 predicted proteins | sample 23_EM_MG_FD_194515 | JGI IMG/M metagenome (GOLD analysis project Ga0307517, IMG submission 194515) | Populus trichocarpa ectomycorrhiza microbial communities from riparian zone in the Pacific Northwest, United States - 23_EM | ecosystem: Host-associated > Plants > Roots > Unclassified | place...
TTTTTCTAAACATTATATAATTAAGCATTTTAAATTAAATCTTATTCCTATTAGGATATTACCAAACTCAAATATTTATGAGTTAAATACTTTAATTCAATATTAATCCAATTAGGAAAAATAATTCTATAATTAATTTAATTTATGATTTTAATCTTAATATAAAATCATTATTTTATATATGGAGGGGTAAAATCATAATTTTAGCCCTGAATATACCTATATGTAATTAGATATAAGTTACAGGGGTAGTGTTGTAGTTATATCCTAAAAAACCCCAAACAAAGCTTAAAGGCAGAATTGTAATTTTGCCCCTATTTTTTTCTCCTTGCTTTTTCAGCAGCTACTGATGGTATAGGCTGCCCACGCCAGCGACAACCTTCAGAAGTAATGTTGGCGTTGTACTTGGTGGCAGCACAGAGCAGCAGCCCTTGTGTTGCACCAGCTGACATTATGCGTAACAACATTTGGTGCCGCTGTGTTCGTTGCCAGCATGCCAGCAATGCTGCTAATGGCTATTGCAACCATCTAAAACTATTTTTTTTATATTAATTTTCAACCAAATTTGGCCGGAGCAGTAGCCATTTGTTTTTGAAAAATCATGAGAAAAGGTTTTTTTGGGAAAATAATTTTGCACAAAAATTTAATTCGCAATTAACACCAATAATAATAATAATAATAATTAAAGCATGCAATCAACAACTTTAATTGTCTAATGATTGCTCCGCTACAACAATTGAGTTTTCCAAAACACATATACGCAATGAGAATAATAAATTAATTTTTTTTTTTAGAGTTCTAAGATCATGTTAGATAAATCTAGAGGATTTTATGGTTTATACGAAGATTACTTGAAGATCAGATGTTCTTATTGACTTTGAATAATTGCTTCAATGCTAGGTTGTCGCAAATCATAAGTCATCCAAGTGTCCAACCTCTAATGATAATCTACAAGATTCAGAAGTGAGAAATCTCCTAAACTCTTTTAGGAGAAAGTGATTAATTTATACCTTTGAATGCTAACTCTTTTCTTTTATGTTTTTTAGGTGTTTTGTAACTTACATAGTTTTTGTACGTTGTACTAATTAGAAAATAAGTAGCATAACATTCTATTTATAAGAAAATTTGAAAACCCTATAAATAGCAAAATATCAATTCTCCTCTTAATAATATCACATATATTATTTTAGAACAATTTAAAAAATTTATTCAATCAAGTCCCTACTTGAGTTTTCTATATCTAAAACTATAATTCTCTATATAAATTACACTTTAATCCTATATTTAAAACTTATTTACAATAAAATCACACATGGTTAATCATTTCATTTTTATTTCTAACCGGTGGTTCTTATTTATTTGAGTCATTAGATTTTCTAATAAGTTGACCCAAATATAAATCACAATCCTAAAAAAATAGAAATAAATTAATTTAACAAATTAATTTATTATCAATTGTTGCAACAATTGATTGATTTATATTTGAAGATTAAGTACAATGTCTAACAACTTGTCATGATCCCTTAAATATTAGGAAAGTTATAAGTAGTTTAACTTAACCTTTCAATAACTAATTTCTTAGTGTAATTATTGTTCCTTCATCAATAATATTCTGATTTAGATATTATAGCATGTAATGTGTCTATTATGTTAAATAATATTTTTTCTAAACTCCATAGTCATTGATTATTTGAACAAGATTTGAAAGTCTTTTCAAATCTCATTCCACCTTATGCAATGATTTACAATCAATACTATTTGAGAACAAATGAAATATTTTTTTTAATCCACCTAGGCTGATGAATAATCTCTTGATTATTTAAAGACCTTTATATAATTTATGTTATATTCAATATCTGTCCATTTGTTACTCTTGATTAGGATAACGTGTAACAAGATCAAAACATAACACTCCTTATATAAAGATAACTTAATGATCTCAAGTCTAAGAATCACTTATACAGTCGTCACGTGAGTCTTTCCATAAACACAAATGACCTCTGCATATAGAATTCTCATGCAAGTCGGTTTAGTGTACATGTCATTTGACACCTATATATTAGTTCTAGGTATTCCTCATACCTTAAGTTGTGAGAACAATTGCTTTATTTCATATAGAAAATAACAAAATATATATCAGTCTCAACAACTTTAATTAATATCCAGTCTTAATATAACATTGATCATGAACATTTTAGAAATAATCATTTGATGCAATAAGAATCTCATAATTATAATAACTTTATAATTTTATTTGTAAAATATTTTTTTTCCACATAAATTTATCTTTACTCTAGATTCATTAATAAATATTAAATTTATTAATCAAATATATGATGAATATTAAAAAAAATAAACTTTTAATAAATTAAATATATTTATATGAACATAGTTATTGCAACGTAATCAACTGATTGACTACATTACATATACACTAATTATTTAAAGATTGCAAGGATAACCTTTGGTTTTGTCACATACAATATTCATTAGCATATTCGAATAACATATGATTTAATAACTATATAAGATAGATAAATTGAGATTAAGAAAATCCTATTCCTATTCCTCCAGCAGGGCATTCAATAGAAACTGGCGTCTGAAAAGAACGATACTCACGCACTTCGCTCCGCCTTCAGCCTTAGAACGTGCCAATTAATGGGCGCGGCGCAGGGGCACTGGACTCTGAGGTGACGAAAGAGGGGAGAACGTCGCTCCTTGACAAGTCGTTTGGAAAATGCATCATCAGTATGGGTCTTGACATTTGACAAGGGCAAACCGCAAACGTGTAAGGTTCAAGAAATATTTAAAAAAAAATGAAGGGTAACTTGAAATTACCATAACATGTCCTTAGAATCCCAAACTGAGATGGAAACCAGAAAAGTGAAAAGGGTAGTATAGGTAATAAACAATCGAAGGAAACCAAACTACATTCGTTTTTGCTCTTATATTATTACCCCCCCCCTCTCTCTCTCAATCAGTGTTTCCTTATCTTTTTCCTCAATTAATCAAATTATTTTACGCTACGAACTCTATTTTATCCAAAAACACGACAAGGCTGCAGTCTTTCCGTCTAATATAATCGTACGGTCGCCGGAGACCCTAAAATCGGAGCTCTGAATTCATGGTGATAGCGGGTCCACCAGGTCCTTTTGCTTAATTTTTGTTTTTCATTTAGCTTGTGTGTTTTGATTTTAATGGATTGTTATGGGTTATCACTGCAGAGTATATGGGGAAAAGGAGGTGGTTTATTTTGGCGATTTTTGTATGTCTGCTTGCTTTCTCTTGTGGAAGAGGTAATTTTATGAATTAATACATTTATTTATTGCTCTCTTGTTTCTGTCAAGGGTAATTGCACAAGATTTTAGGTCAAGATTGTGTGATCAATTCAATTTTTTTTAAGATTTTTGGGCATGGAATATATATTAGTTGATATATTTTTTTTCTACTTGTTATTATGCAAATATACGAAAAGATTGAGGTTTGTTGGAGTAGAAATTGTAAGGGGTTTTATTATTTGCTGCAGAACTTATGGCCGAGCATAAGCACGCAGATAATCATCTAACCGCTTACAATCACTCTCTTGCAACAATATTGGTTGAGTATGCCTCTGCGGTAATAACACAAAACTCAAGACCAGTATGAACCGGAACGGGGTTTTTAAAGATTTATATGATTTGGTGACTAAAAGAAGCTTTGTGGCTGCAGGTATATATGTCAGATTTGACACAACTTTTTACTTGGACATGCCCGAGGTGTTCTGGTTTGACTGCGGTACTCTTATTAGTTGTAACATTTTCAATTTCAATCAGGTTTTCATTCTTTCAAAATTGGACTGATAAATCTTTGTGTGGAAACAGGGATTTGACATTATAGAGCTGCTTGTTGATGTTGAGCACTGCTTACAGGTGTGCATTTATTATGACTTGCATATATTGATTTAAGAGAATGAATCCTGATATCCTTTGCTTTATTCTGATATTATAACTCATAGGTTTGTTTTTTGTGGTGCTCTTTTGTCAAAAATTCTGATGCTATGATGACTGGATATAGTCATTTGTTGGAGTTGCAAAGGATCTTAATGCTATAGTCATCGCCTTCAGAGGAACTCAGGAACACAGGTTTGTCATATGCGTATATTATGTTGGTTCAATTATGCTTACCTTGTCAATGAAACCCGATTCTTAAATTAACTGTTATAGGGGGTTGCTCGCAATTTCTGCTAGCCAGCTGTGTAGTCAACTGAGCTATGCAGACTCTCCAGAGGATATAAAACACAAATGTTAGATGGTGAAAATATCAAAATATTATTCTTATGTTGCGTAATGAACATTCGAAACAGTAATGCATGGCATGCTCACAACGGAACAAAATCACACACTTTTATGTCAATATCAGCAGTCCTATACATGCAAAAAATTTTGTAGTATCCAGAAAATTGATTGGTTAATGTTGTATTGAGTTCTTTGCACATGGAAAGTTTTGGTAGTTGATGCAAATCAGAGGGTAAGAACCCTTGAACTCACGCTAGAAAGAACATGATGCGAATTCCGTGGATATAAAAATCCAGAAACCCATAACGAAGTAGATGAAAAACCCGGAAAACCAAAAATCAAGTTTGGATACAAAACCTTGAGCCAAAAATAACTTTGTACCTAAGAACCAAAAGTATTATAAAAAATTGAACTTGGACCCGTTGAATATAACGAATCGAAAACTCGAAGTATGCGAAGACGTCACAATGTTAGTTATACCTTAATAAGTAATCCTTTCAAATAATGCTCAACGTGCTGACTTTTAATGTCCTTGAAAAACATGGAAAAGCTGCTGACTTTGAATCCTTCATCCACATGGAAACTTTGACTTGGAAAAGCTGCTAACTTAGAATCCTTCATCAACATGGAAACTTTGACAATTCCAAGTTGTCTTTGTTGAATATGTAAAAATTGTCGCCTAGATTGTCCAAAGATAAAAAGGAATCCTTGCCTTTTTGGAATTCTTAAATCAAAAGGAAAGATAATCATAAACCAATTAGAAAAATAATACAATTCTCGCATAATAGCTTTTGGTTTTTGTTGTAAGGCCCTTTTGAGCTCTGATTGCTATGAAATTTTAATCCTATAGAAAAGGTCTCTTGAATCTTCTGGTAAAATTTTAGTCTAATCTAATGGTTGGATCGAAAGTTATGTTTGTTAACTTAAAACTGTATATTAGAAAAAAAATTAAGCTCAAAACCGCCTCTTTAATTTTCTTGGCTCTTGGCCTTGTAATTAGTCCAATTAATACCCCTAATGGATCTTTTCATGGTGCTTGTTGGTTCTCATCAGTAGTGTATTTAAATCAATGTGATTTGTGTGTATATATTTCATCGGCCAAATATTGATGAAAGGTGTAAAAGTGACAAGCATTGTTTTTGTAACTTAAGCTACATGCCACCATAAGAACCTCCATGCTGAATTTGATGTCTTATGTTTTGATTGTTTGGTCCTTGAGACAAGAATCCAACAAACAACTACAAGTCTTTGATGCTTGATTATCCTTGTTGCTTATGTGTGATGTGTGCTTGATTAGTATCGTGGTTCTTATTAGGGGCAAAATCTATTAAGTTCTTGATGCTCACAGATAGTGCAGAAAGAACTTGATGCGAATTTGATTCCATCTCTTTCTGAATTAGGTCTAAGTTGGTTAGGTCAGTTGTTGGAACTATTGTTGACTGCTTTTTAATGTGGTTTAATTGCATATTGACAGCATACAGAATTGGATTGAAGACTTGTACTGGAAACAACTTGATATAAATTACCCGGGCATGCCTGATGCAATGGTGTGAATTTCAAGTCTCTCTGAATTTGTTGATTGGGTTTATGCGGGAGTTCATAATTCATTCCTTTTTCCTTTTTTTTGGTTTCAGGTGCACCATGGGTTTTATTCTGCATATCACAATACAACAATTCGACCTGGAATTCTAAATGCAGTCGAAAGAGCAAAGAAGTATTATGGAGATCTTAATATCATCGTGACAGGGCATTCAATGGGAGGAGCCATGGCAGCATTTTGCGGACTTGATTTGGTGGTAATTATGAGTGACCATTTCTTGAAACAAGCACATATCACACACGAACAAATTTTCATAGGTGTTGAATTGTGGATTTTCTAGTCTGGCGCTGTAGCGCCCCTCACTTTATTATAGTATTTTAAAACACAACAAGGGGTGTTCAAAACCCAGTTAGGTTTGGTTTGGTTTGGGCCAAAAAATCCATCTAAACCGGTTTTTTTAATTTCTGAAAAAAATTACCTGGACCGAATCGAAAATCGATTCAAACCAAATCGGATCGGTTCGGTCTGCGTTGGTTTTTTTGCTTTAAAAACTAGAAAATCCAATACCATCAAAGCCTTCAAATTTACCAACATTTCCCTAATCTGCCTGAACTGTTCCATTTGAATCTCCAAATAGAAGGAAAGGTAATTAACCAAAATGAAGCAACGGAAAAATATTTATACCTGTCAAGTTTCAAGATTCAACAAATAGCACTAAAAATCCAGGGTTTGCAACAAAAAATATCAATCAAATTAAGAACCCATTGGATCATGTCACACATAAAAGCAAATAAAGTATAATCATTTAGCCATCAAGCTTGGATATAGAGAGAAGGCCACGCTATGCAAGAAGGACAATACACTGTGAAGCTGCTATGTTCAGTCTAGTAGAATATAGAATGCCTTCCATACATCGATCATGGTTTCTTGTACAGGCTGTAATGTAATGCCAAAAGTCCATGGCAGTGGGTCTACTGGTGCTTGCACTAGCACTAAAATTGAAGAAAAGAGGAGCCAGTGAAGGATTATTTAATGAAGAAGCTGAGGACTGGAGTAACTTAAGAGATTTTCTTCAAGTGAATCAGAGGGTGGAAGGAAGATAGGCTAATGGGGAAAGTGATAGGGTAGAACTAGAGATAGGGCAGGGGGAGGTGGAGGGAGGCTACAGTAGTGATTTAGGGTTAGGTGAAAACTTTCTATTTATACTTTATTTTTTGACAGTTAGTTCAATTTTGGTTGAACTTGTTTACTTGGTTTTAGTTTTTTGAAACCAAAACCGGACTGGATCAAATGCTTTTTCTTATTTTTAAATTGTTTTTTTCTCAGTTTGTTTTCTCGCTTCGGTATTCGGTTTTTTTTTTGTTTTTCTCGATTGATTGATTTTTTTAAACACCCCTGCGAACAATCATTATGGTAAAAGAAGTGAATCTTTTTATTTTTATTTTTTTGGAACTGCCTTGTCTATATCCTACTTTAACAATTTTGACATAACTTATAACACCCATAGTACAATACACAAGCATATTAACCATGCAATGGATCTACCATTTAAAATAATGAATTTATCTAATTTAATAAAATTTCAGTAAAGTTTTCCTTGTACGGAGGTCTTATCTAAAAAAATTTGTCTCGAGTTAAAATCTGCAATACAATCCAAACTACATTTGGCTCATGCAACCAATACTCACAGAGAAATGACAATACAATCAGAAGTATTACGATGTCACCACATATTTACAGTTATCCATACATTAAGGTAGTCATTTATTTTAATATAGCGTGATATTATCTTAACTTAAAATATACTCAATCAGAATTTACATATCAGAATTCATTATTGATATCTACTTAAATAATAATATAACAGGAAGCTATGGTGTAAGCTGTCTGGATTGAGACGGTTGACAAGAAGTACCAAAGTTGAATTATAGCCTGGAATATTATTAATGCATTTTATATTCTACATTTTGTGTGACTTTACTTCCATATTATTACTATTGTATTTTATTTGCAACGTTTGGCTGTTGATGCCTTTGAAATGGTATTGAACATGCATTTATCTATCTCCAGGTTAATACTGAAGCCAAGAATGTTCAGGTTATGACATTTGGACAGCCTCGGGTTGGCAATGCAGCTTTTGCATCTTACTACAGTCAACTTGTGCCAAACACAATCCGAGTCACAAATGACCATGATATTGTACCACATCTACCTCCATACTATCGTTATTTCCCTCAAAAGACATACCATCACTTCCCAAGAGAGGTAACATTTGCTTTCTCAGGTGAATGATTGATGGATTTAGTATTAAGCTTGCAATGCAATGGATATATAGTCAAGGCATGTGAATTTTCTGATAATTCCATTTTTAAAAAGTCTGCACAGCTATAAATCAATCCATTGATGTTGATACTTTGCTTGGACATGTTGGATCTTCTATTAAAATATGCACTTGTGCAATTTAGCCTTCTGATAATTCAGCCTTGTCCTTGAATCGTGAGATTTTGGATATAGGCAATCTGTACCCAGTCAAGTCTCATCTAACTTTACAGCCGCACAGAAAAGTTCCTTGGGAATCATGCGCATGCACTAGGTTTCTTCAGCTTTTTAAAACAGTAATAACCTTTCTCTTAATTGCAGGTTTGGCTTCATAACATTGGAGTGGGAAGTCTGGTTTATGAAGTGGAGAAGGTCTGTGATGGTTCTGGTGAAGACCCAGACTGTAGCAGGTGACCTTCCCCGCGTAAATGATATTTGGGATATGTAGAAATTAATATATAGTTAACACAGTTTAAGAGAGACTCTTCTCCCAAAACGTTGCTACAAGCTCTTCAGCATTGAATTTTTTGTGCAGGTCGGTGGCAGGGAACAGTGTTGCAGATCATTTAGTTTATTTTGGTGTTGAGCTGATGTGTGAGACATGGAGATCTTGTGGAATCGTGATGGATTCTCTTGCCAAAGAGTACGGAAAAATGGACGTCAAAGGAAATATTGTTTTTTCCAGAGATTCTTCTATTCTGAGAATGAAAACAGAGACAAACATTGGTGGAGATCGTATGTAGAATTCAGAATTTGGGTTCTCCTGCAAGGTGGCTGAGAGGCCACTTGTGAACTCTTCCCCAAGTAGGTTTTTCTTGATTTTATATTCCGAGCCCATTGTGTAGCTGATGACCACTGTCGAGGGGGGCGTTCTGTATATAGATTGATTTGTACATCTAAATCTTTTTTATTTATATTTTTTATAAGGGGAGTATATTAACAAAAAAAAAAAAACAACAAAAAAACAAACACTGCACAGCTTGGAAAGGGGGACACAACCCCACCTAACCTAAAGCAACAAAGAAGAAAGTATGGGCATATTCTGGAGAGAGGCTCTCTTAAACCTAAATAAGAAACAAATAAATAAAAAATGAAAATATTATCAGCAAATCCAAATATGAAGCAGTACAGAAAAGAATAACTTTAGAAACAATTAAATTGTTTTTATATTATTCAAGCTTTTGTATTTTATTTGGTAATACCTTTTTAAAAGGTAACGGAGAAATTTTTTTTTAATCCTTATCCAAAAAAAAAAAGAAGAAAAAAACTCTTTGAATTGCATGTTTTAGAAGATTCTAATATCTTGATTTTTAAATGAATTGAAAATCAATTTATTGAAGAATAATTGTCTAGCATCAATCTTTATATTTCTTGGTCAGGATTTGTTATCATTGTTGGGTGGGGGGTTTATTTCCAAAAATATTGGCTCTCAGTTCAAGATAATTGTTATGTTATACATTTTATCCTTAAATTTGATTTTTAGCTTTTCCAGGTTTGTGTCATCGATTTTTGTTGTAAGTTACATAATCGCATGATCATGAGATTCACATCACCTAGACTTAGAAGATTGTTCCAATTATATATAGTTGAATCAAATCATGTATTGAGATCTTTTGATAAAATTTGAATAGAGTCTTTTAACTTGCTTTTTGGCACAATATCAAGTTTTGCATCTCCTCTATGAGTGGTGGACTTATTCCTTAACTCTGTTATGCGAATATCGTGATCACGCAACCTATAACAAGATTGATAATGAATCCCGAAAAGCTGAAACAAGTCTCGTAAGAATATGAAACAATGAAAACATGTACCCGACACCAACACTATTTGAATAAGAAACCCCACCCTATGAATACCAATTCGTGAATAAGAAGTATAAGGAAGAACACCATAAAGTCAGTTATACTTTGATAAGTTCAATTGTTTGTTTAAACAAAGAGAAAAATGTTGCATTATGCAAAACACTAGTTTATTCAAAACATCATGATTGAAAACTAAAAAACCTAAGTACACTCTAATAACCCTATTTATAATAAATGAAAGACATCGTAAACAATTCTGAAAAAAATAATAATAAAAGTTCTAAATAAAATAGGAAAAAATATTTTAAATCAATTAGGAAATTAATATAAATCCCACACATGAGCTCCTGGATCTTATTGCAAGGCCTTCTCGATGTTGGATTGATCTAAACTTTTAACATGATATAAAATAGGACCTCTGGAAACGTCTGATAAAATTTTAGCTATATCCAACGGTTGAATAAAAAATTATGCTTGTTAGCGTAAAAATATACAATAGAAAAAATCAGCCTAAGAATCCTTGTAAAAAAAGATTTTTGAACATTGAAGGAATCCTTGCTACACTTGAAAACTATATTGATGCCCATTAAAGATCCTTGTAGAATTAGAAAAAGCCTTAGAATTAGCTTTGGAATATCCTTTCATTATTAGGAAAGGAATCCTCTTCAAATGCCTTATCTTAGGGAGAAAAAAAAAAGAATCCTCTCCAAATAAAAAGTTCACAAGTCAAAAAGCAACAAATAACAAAATCATATTGCATCTATTAAATTCTGTCATCTTGCCTTGGTTAAATTTTAACTTGATGTAGAAAAATATGTCTGAAAACTCTTGGTTAAATTTCAGTTCAATCAAACGATTGGATTGAGAGTTATACTTGATAGTATAAAACTGGAGAACATGTACAGTTACACTAGAATCTGAATTTTATTATTCAACTCTTTCTTGGATTGTATCATTCCATCTCTCTAAAGTGGTGAGTTTGTTATTTATTTATGTATCTCTTTGGTTTTGTACCGTAGAGTGATGAGTAAAAATTATCATTTGTGTGAGTGACTTACACCTTTATGATTTCCATACCTTTATGATATCAAATTGGTATAAGAGCTTTGGATTTACAACCATGGCTGTTCGCGGGTGTCATGTGCAAGAATTCAAGAAGGACATCCATGCTCTTGAAATGGATTAAATGAGAAGGTAAATCAAGCACCTCTAAGAACGTCTTGAACGATATAAGAATCGTGACGATGATGATAAGAATAATACTGAACTTAGTTCCTCTAACAATAATGAAGGGGGTGTCAATCCTTTCCATCGCAGACCATACCATGATGCTAGTGACAGTTGTTCTTCTCAACATCAATAAAGAAGGCATAGAAGACTAAGCTTATCAAGATTTTGACGTGAGAATTGATACTCCTGAATTTGAGGGGAAAATACAACCGGGCAATTTCATTGATTGGTTTCAAACTAGTGAGAGGATTTTTTATTTCAAAGAGTATCCTGATAGAAAAGTGAAGTTAATGGCTCTTAAACTTAGAAAATATGCTTCCTTATAATGAGAGAATTTTAAGAAGCAAAGGGCTCGTGAGGGCAGAAGTAAGATCAAGTCTTAGGAGAAGATGAAAAAGGATATTGAGAGGGATTCTTAACTAAACACTATATGTAAGAGACTTTTCTCAAGATTCATAATTTGATGCAATCTGGATTGACCGTAGAAGAATACACAATGGAATTGGACTTGATCATGCTTAAGTGCGATATTGTTGAGCTTGAAGAGCAAACAATAGCCCGACACTTTTGCAGAAATGTGTTTTTTTTTCTTCATAATTTTGCTCTTTCGATGCCCTATCAGCCAACCTTAAGCAACTTTTTGGGCCTCAAGATATGTTTTTATAGGCTCATTAAAAAATAATATCTTTTGCTGAAACAATATTTTTTTTATAATCTTACGCTTTTAACTACTTACGGCCAACCATAGGCAATTTTTGAGGTCTCCAAGTATGTTTTTGCATGTCTGTGCACATATCATAGCTTTTGCAGAAATGTGTTTCATTTTAGTTTTGTGCTTTTGACGACTGACCGCTCAACCTTACTCCACTTTTGGGGTGATGCGAACCCCATGATCATGCAATCACGTAACTCACAATGAAGATTGACATAGACATGAGAAAGCTAAAAATCAAATTTAAGATAGAAGTTTGACACAACGATTACTTGTACTGAGACACCAAAAAGTATTGGAATAAAACCTCCACCCAATGATTATAATGAATTGCGAAGGAGAAGTATAAAAAGCGACGTCACAAAGACAATTATTTTTTAAAAAGTCAATTTTGAGTTATTTCAAGAACCAATGTGTGAGAATCATCTCAAAACACACATATAATTCATATAACAAGGTTTGTAGCCCTTACATTCCATTTCAAAATGGTATTTATAAAGTCCACACAAAGAAATAAAAACTTAATGGTCTAACATATGACCACAAATACAAAGATTATGTTTTAAAACAAATAAAATAACAAATCCTAAAACTCAATGCAAGTGTAACAACCAAATTTATTGCACAATTACGCATATGAAAATCCAAGTAAATTATTTTAAAAAAACATATCTACATGTACGATTAAGTCCAATAAAAAATTTAAATTTATTCTTGACATGATTTAACATTTAATTTGAATACCCTGAGATATTACAAAAGAGTGGAATATAATTACAATTATATTCTTTTCCAAAATAACATGCTTAGTACTTTCATGATTACATGTAATTAACTTATACAAAAGAGAAATATCCAAGCTACTAAAGTCTACCCGATGGTCTTGATCCTGGAAATTAGTTGAAATTAAAGCAAATTATTTTTTTGCACAGCAAGTATTACAACAACATAATATTTTTAAATAATTTACTAAGCGTCTATTTAATCAATGATTAAATCATTTATTAATCAATTCTGTCCCTAACAAGGGGACACCATTTCCTCGCATACCGGTCCCTTCTCACAGGGCAGGGCAATCTGGATTTCAATCACCAGTCCCATCTCACAGGGCAATGTGGTTGCACTTTTACCGGTCCCATCGAACAGGACTGCCCAGTTTCCTTTAACTTTTTTCTAACTTTACCGGTACCACGATTTTGTTTATTTTTATTTTTATTTTTATTTTTAGAAGTGATTAATTTTTGTTTGATTTGGTTATTATTAAAAAAATAATTAAATTAATTTTTTTAAAATTGAAACTTAATCTAAATTAGTTTAAACTGAGCAATTTTGGTTCGGTTAAGTTATTTTAAAATAAAAACTAGTTTTTTTTAGTTTGGCTCGGTTATTTTTGGTTTGGGTTTCAAACTGACCGGTTTTGATTCGGTTTTTTTGTTTCAGGTTTATAAAATCAAAACCGAATCGAACCAATCGGTTTTTTAAAATTTCTAATCAGTTTAATCGGTTTTTTCAATTATTTTTTTTATTTTCTCAGTTTAATCGATTTTTTAATTTTTTACTTACCCATAGTTTTCCCCCTTCTACATGTATGATTTTATTTTTTAATCAGTAATTTTCCTTTTACTTTTAACAATTACCATGTTTAAAACACACAATGATTTATGATTGTTTTAAAAAGACATAGCTTTTTTTTTGGCTGCTAGAATTCTGATGAAATGAAATTGCTGTATTTCTTTATAACATGCACTAATTGGCATTAAAAAAAAAAACAAAGAAAATGCAAACCAATACCAAAAACCCTATATAATACCTTTTTATTATTACTTTTACTTTTACTATTATTATTTTAAAAGGTTGATTATTGTTATAATTCATTTTTACCACCAATTTCTATCATATTTTTAAATAAATATATTTTTTTACAAAATATCTTTTTATGCAATCCAAGCAAATTATGTTAATTTTATAATTATAATTCTTGACATCTTCATCTGTTTTATTTTGATTGGTGGGATAAGTTAGAAAAAAAAATAAAAAAAAAAATTATAGAGTGAAACAGTAAGTAAGTAACCAGAGATGAACGAGTGATCGG
>Ga0307517_10009290_pt1 | contig 13968 bp, 16 predicted proteins | sample 23_EM_MG_FD_194515 | JGI IMG/M metagenome (GOLD analysis project Ga0307517, IMG submission 194515) | Populus trichocarpa ectomycorrhiza microbial communities from riparian zone in the Pacific Northwest, United States - 23_EM | ecosystem: Host-associated > Plants > Roots > Unclassified | place...
CGGCGTTGTCGGTGGGTTCACCCTCTCCGTAGGTGGCGACGACGAAGATCGCGGCACTTCCTTCGGGGAGTTGATCGAGGTTCTCGAAGTCGTACTCCTCTGGGTCGCATACGAGGGAAGCGAGGCCGAACTTGGACTTGGCTTCCTTTGCAATACGGATTGCGTACTCTTCGGCAGTACCGGTCTGCGAACCGTAGAATATGACCAACCGCTTTTTCTAAAACCCGAAAGGTCAGACTGAAAAGTCGTAGCAACAGCGGATTTCTCTATCACTCACCCCGTTGATCATCTTCGCAACGAAGTCTCTAGGGTTCCCTGACCCATCTCCGAGTTTCGAAGGAATAGTTGGGACAGTGGAAGAGTTTGACTTTGGGAAGATGTGATCCCGGAGCAGATACGTGGCAGCTGCAGCCACGCCTACCCCAACTACGATCGCCTCGGTCGAAACTGGTGCCATTATTAGGGAAAGTGGATATAGAGTCTATGCGGAGAGAGAAAGGATGCAGGCGGGGGAGAGGGAGGGTATGTGTGGGCGGGGTGTCTAAAATGCGTCGTAGGGGAGGACAAGGGTACTATTTATGCGAAACCTGCCAAGTCGCACGATCAGTCGGCGCTCGGCATCTGATGCCCACAAAGGCGAGGCTCATCCGATGTGGTGCAACTGTGTACTGCGTAATTACTAACAGCCGCCACGGCTCTGCATAAACCCCCATGGTGCACAATCCGGGGAGTATCTTCACGTCTTTTTCAGCGGCCCGCCCACCGACTGATGCCTCCGGGTCCCCCAAGCCCGCTGAGTCCGGGGGGATTTGATCACTTCCCCCATCTCTTTGCCGTACTCGCTGTCCGTCCCGAGCTCATATCCGTACCACGTCATCGCGGTATCCGCCCACTCCTTTGCAGCCCAGGCACTAAATGAGACAAACAGCGGGGCATTCGTATCAGATCGCCGGCGGGAACGGAGAGGAAGAAAAAGACTCACTCTGAGTGGGCAAGGGCCACGGTCGCAGCATCAGCCGCAAGGCGCCCTCGTTGGCTCCAATACCTCTCTAGGCTCCCAACCCACCATATTTCATTGACGAGTTCAATCGCTTTGTTGCCCTCAATCTTCCCCTGGGCCCACGCCGACAGCTCGTTCTGTATGTTTTGCATCTGGCTTAAACGATCATCCGAGATCGCCGACACCTCATCTGGTAGGGAGCACACTGCACAGGTGCAATGGAAGTCGTAATGTTCTTGTAAATATGCCCTATACGGTAAAACCCGGGGGTTAAAGATTACGACCAATGACCCGGGAGTACGTATTTCCGCACTAACCTCCTTTCCTGTCTGGGTCTCCTCGTGTCAAAGTAGGCCGTCAGAATCTCTTGTCCTTGCTTGATCGGTTTGATAGCGTGCACAACCATTTTTTGTTCTCCCTCACGCCAAGAATAGACGGCGTTGAATGCACTCGAGCAGCCATGGTTCATCCGTGATATATTCGGGAACACACCAACACCCCGAATACCAGCTGCGATCCCGTTCGTCTGGGTGATCGCGAGTGCCACTTGCGCATCATAATCGGGGTCATCCTTCGAGAGATTTGGAGGAAGCCTCACAAAGCTGAGATTGAATAACGCCGCACGTTCATTCTCGCTTAAAGTTTGCAGGAGGTTTCCCATTAGTTCCGCGGGTGGAATGGAAACTGAAGCAGACTGGTTAGCTTCCGGTATATCTACCAGGAGTACTAGAATGGAGGACCCACTTTGACTGGGAACAATAAAGAGAGGCGATTCGTTGTACAATAGTTCGCCCCGCGTGATATCCCTGGTAGCAATCACACCCTTTCCCTTTCCAGGTATGTCAACGACGTGGTAGGGTCTGGGCGGTTCCTTCGGGCGAGACGTCAAACCGAGGGATTCTTTGGCGAAAGGTCCGAAGAAGAAGGCGAGAAGCACGGAAAACGCGGCAGCGAGGAAAGTCCACAATAGTCCTGAGGAGGATTTACGAGGCTGAGGCTACTACGTGTCACGAACAAGTCAGAGATTTCAGCTATTCCTGGTCAATGGCGTTAGAGACCCACTTGTGGCTTTGTCTTAGTGGGATTTTGTTTGCTTTTAGCCATGTTCAGCGCGAATTTCTGCCAAGTTGAGAGGGGAGGTGGTGGTCCTGGGAAAGAGAGCGCTGTGTCCTCGTGTGGGCAGCCCCGGAGTCGCCAAGCGGAACGGAACAAAGCCACGCTGGGATCCCCCGTCTTAACCCCACGATGAGTGGCATCGACGACGATTCTCCCTGGGACACAGACCCAAACCCATCCTACGCTCACCAGTCAGAGTGGTCGAAAATCACCTCGGATTTCACCAATGTACGTCACTCCGTCTCTCGAAACTCGTAATCTAATCTTGGATCAGGCGGGTTATCGTGAAGGGATAACTGCAGGAAAAGAGTCGGCCCTTCAAGCTGGCTTTGATGCTGGATACGCTCAAGTTGGCGTCCCGCTCGGTCGAGAGATGGGAATACTACGGGGAACAGCCTTGGCCCTCATGACATTCATTGATTCCCCGCAACCACTTCAACCCGCCGAAACCCTGACCAAAGCTCTTAAAGAAATACAAGCCATCTCATCACAGCTATCCGACATCCGCTTTTCCGATATTGTGCCCAGAGATCTCGAAGCCGAGGCTCATGCTCGTGAACATCTCGCAGATGGTGAAGGCGATCTACCGGTGAACGGGTTAGATGAAAACGGTGTAGTACAAGATGAGGAGGCTGTAGAGAAGAGGAAGATGGAGCGGCTGGAGGATATGATGTCTTCGTTTGGAACGAGCCCGGCCTCAAGCTCAAACCTCCCAAGACCTGGACCCGAGGACGTGAAGGCGATACGCGTGAGATTGCTGCACGTTGCTAGAATTCTTGGACTCGAGCTGGACTTGGACTAGGTGTAAGAGTATGCTTTTCTATTTTCGCCCCCCAAACCCAGAACGTCTCCAGGTCCTCGATTAGCGATATAAGAACCGAGTTGTGCGTGTGATCAGGTTACTTCCGTCATCATCGACATCATCCACCATGTCCCCGTCCTCGTTGATAGGAAAGGTAGCCCCCGCTTTCACCCTCAAGAACCACGACGGGGCAGATTACAGCTTCAAGCCCGAGAGTGGTACCCCGACAGCGATCTTCTTTTACCCCAAATCAGGTACCTGACCCGCACGATCAACTGCTTGACGAAACTGACGACTCTTTAGGATCTTATGGATGTACCAGAGAGGCATGTCAGTTCAGAGATGCACTCGTCGGTAGATAACTATCCCCTTTCCTCGCCCGCCCCAAGACACTCACCCCCGAGTTGTATAGAAAACGATGCGTTCAAGGGGTCAAATCTTCGAGTGATCGGCATCAGCCCAGACTCAGTTCAAGAACAGGATGCCTTCGTCAAAAAACAAAAGCTGACGGTGAGCGCGCCCAAGATACAACGACCTACTACCGTTGGTTCAAACCCGGTGTGGTTTACAGTATCCAGTGCTGAGCGACTCGGCTGGAGAGTTCCGTAAATCGTATGGGGTCGGAAAGGGAATACTAGGTCTCGTCGATGCCAGGGTGACGTATTTTGTCGACTCCAAGGGAGTCATAAGGTAGGGGAGACAGGCTTGACGGGTTTACCTCTGATATTTACAGCGCCTTCGCTCTTCAGGGATGTTGTCGATGCGACCATGAACTACGCCGCACACGTATCATTCGTGAAAAAGTGTCTCGCAAATTACGCGAACGAAGGCAAGCTTCCAAACGATTTGCATAGCTGCCACACCAAACTGACGAACGATCACCCCTACAGAAACTGCACCACCTACTTGAGAAGGAATAACACCTGCCCGGACCGACATTTAAGCAGATGCATCAAATCGAGGGAGCATCGTGTTGTATCTTGAATTAATGAATCAATGTATTCGTAGGTCTTATTATCGGAGCGGAGTGCACTGCGGCGTGGGGTGTATGAAATAAGTTTTACTTGTCCGCGACGCCCATTTGCTCTGTGACCGAAATCGCGTAAATCGTAGCCCAGAGTTGAAACAAAGAGGGGAAGAAGGCATACCAGCATTGAGTTCAGCAAAGCGCGCGCCGACGCGTTCCGAGTGCTTCAAGAACTTGTCTGCGCAATGTGACAGACATTGCTCCTGCAGCAGGAATGAACTACGGTCCACGTGTGACGAAGGGTAATTGACCGCACCTCTTTCGAAGACAGAGCTTTACTGGTAAAGTCATTACAACATGCGGTAAAGCACCGCTCAACCAGGTTAGAGTACATCTTCAAGAAGTCTTGCATCTGGGATGGTTTGACCGTCAGCGAACCTAGGTGACAAACAGCATTCGCAGAAGGGCCGAACCTGCTTCTTCTCCAAAATCCTCGACATCTGAGCCTGCTCGGCCGCGTTCAACTGTGAGAAGTCCATGTTGTTTCGAGAAGCAGGAGTGTGGACGGAGGAAGTGGAGGTTTGAGGAAGAAGAGTGCGGAGGGTGAAGCGGTTTCTGCCACGTGAACCGCCGGCGTTTCCACTTCCGCTCATCGGGTCCGGCGATCGCTTTCCCGTGCCCAGTTTGCCGATCCTCCGTTCTGGGATATTGAAACGGCGCAGCGCCACCCGTGCGCCCGGCTTTTGACTCGATTCGCCCGAGCCCATCCACCCATCCACTCATCTCCTACTTTTTCTGGTGGATAGACCTAAACCAAAACAAAGTATCCCTCCCTCTCACGAAAATTTAACGCCTGTGGTTCGCTGACCCTGTCGAAATAGTGGGTGACAATATCTTGATTCCCTTCAAGGAAGCTTTGCTTCGGCTCGAAAATAGGAGGGTCAGGGCTACACGTCCCTTGATCCCACCTCAGATCTTGCAGGAAGAACTCCCCTTGTACGCCTAAAGAGGTGCTGCACCGATCCAGCCCATTTGGTGCTAATTTCGTTGGTAGAACTTTGTCTGCTGCCCAAACAGTCATCGAGGGTCGCAAAGTGGTCGAAAACGTCGTACGAGGGAACGATGATCGTCTCGTCGTCGTGGTTGGGTAAGTCAACTCTGTCCCGAGTCCGAGTCATTTCGATGATCTGTTGATGTGTTCACAAGTCCGTGTTCAGTAAACAACGTCGAATCCGCCCTTGAATACGCACACGAACTCCATGCGTATGCTCAACAAGCCAGAGACGATCTGTTCATCGTGATGCGTGTCTACTTCGAGAAACCCCGTACGACGGTCGGTTGGAAAGGTCTCATCAACGATCCAGACATGAACGGCTCTTTCCAAATCAACAAAGGACTACGAATCGCACGAGCTCTTCTCCTCGATATCGCCAAGTTAGGGCTTCCCGCTGGATGCGAGTTCCTGGATACCATTTCCCCGCAATTCACTGCGGATTTGGTCAGTTGGGGCGCCATCGGTGCTAGGACGACGGAGAGTCAGGTTCATAGGGAACTCACGAGTGCCCTTTCAATGCCGACTGGATTCAAAAACTCTACGGATGGATCCGTTAGTATCGCCGTGGACGCTTGTAGGGCCGCCAGGACCCCGCACGTGTTCCTGAGTGTCGGAAAGGAGGGGTTGAGTAGTATCATCGAAACAGAGGGGAACCCCGACGTGCACGTCATCCTAAGAGGCGGATCAAAAGGTCTTGTGAACGGTTTGTTGCGCTTATTTGCGATTTACTGTACACACAGGACCAAACTACGCCGCCGAGTTCGTTAAGGACTGCGGAGAGAAACTAAAAAAGGCGGACTTGCCGCAAAAAATCATGGTAAGTTACCAGAGTCATGTAAAAACTCTAGCTCGATTGATCCATCCGCCTCATCGTCATTTCAGATTGACTGCAGCCATGGCAACAGTCAGAAACAACACAAAAAACAACTAGATGTCGTCAACGACGTTGTAAGTCGTCTACCTCCCTCCATACGGCATCTAGTATTTATTCTGTGGGATAGGTAAAACAACTCTCCTCACCTGAAACCGGTGCACTGATCATGGGTGTTATGCTGGAATCTAACCTCATCGAGGGGCGACAGGACATCCCTGCTTCAGGCCCCGCAGGACTAAAATACGGGCAATCGGTTACAGATGCTTGCATATCGTGGGAGCAGACTGTGCCTGCGTTGGATGCACTCCGGAGGGGCGTTAGGGGGAGGAGAGATATGGTGTACAGGCTGAGCAGAGGATTATCACTTGATTCGTGAGATCCTTTGCTTCCGGGAAGGAGACGGTTAGGTGAGGATATCAACATAGACGTGTAGACCAGCCTGGCCCTATGGTCTTTGGTATCGTAAAATAAACACGTCAGATCCCCTAATCACGACGCTAGAATTGATGGAGACGAGGAGGTCGCGCCGTCGGCTGTGGTGAGTAAGCGATCACATAAATAATGGACCCGCCGTTCGAACACAATTCGCTTATGTGCCGACGCGTAGCGAACATCCCCAGAGTAAGATGTCCTCTTCGGAGTGACATACGAAAAATTGGAACGATACAGAGAAGATTAGCATGGCCCCTGCACAAGGATGACACGCTTTTCCAGAGTGGAAGACCTTTGGGTCTCAATATTTTTACTACCCCTTCCTTGTGTTGAATTCCACCATTCTGTGTTGGGACTTGTCCGTCCCTTATCGAAATCTGCAAGCCACCAGAGATGGTAACTCTGGTCACGAATGTTTACCTGTACGTGCCGGGGTTTTATTCTAGGTTTTGTACATGTGACAACTTTTACAGGCTCACTACCTCTTGTCGTCCATGACAACCGGTGAAATGCATCGACGATCCCGGAAGAACACACGGCGACTCGGGCTCTGGCGTAGTGGGCGTGGAAACTACTAACCGTTTTTGGGCTGTTGCCGAAGCGTTGATCCCGGGACCCGAGGAGACACGGGGACGGGCCTCCATCGACATCCGCCAACCACGACGACAAAACCTGGACTCTACCCCACCGCATGAAACTAGAAAAGTCCCGCTCCGAGTCAAAATCACTACGGTTTGTTTTCGCCCGCCGGCATCTGGAAACAAGATCCTGGTTCCACTCAGTCGACCGGGACCACATTGGCCCACGTTCCCGACATCCCTGATTGTTCGTTCTCCCGAGGCGTATCCCCGTCTGACGTCCCACTTGGAGTCGCGTCATTACTCAGCCCGGTCAATGTATGCGACTACTATCGTTGAGTACTTGACTCCTCATTGAATGTCCATTCAATTGTACCCCGATCTTGAACTGGTATCCACCCAAGCTTACATACTGCGGCGATAACGATTTAGAAACGTGCCTGTGGACACGGAAATGGGTCACTTTTCTCAAGGACTGCACGGTAGACCCGGTTGTGCCGGAGAAACACGGACCAGGGTTCCCGATCAGGCTTAAGATTATTCCGGAATCCCAGGAGCACGTTCTTGTTCAAGGACGTGCGCCTTACTTCTGTCGGCTTCATACTGGAGGTTCTTAAACCCAGGTATCTCGTCAACTTCGGGCTGACACATCCATCTCCTCCTTGACAGCAGTTCTTAATTTGATCACATCGAATCCCCTTTTGGAGAGAGTCGCATTGAGCGTCAGGTATTCTGGCAAGACCGACTGTCGACCAAAAGGAACCGTTATGACCCCCATCTCTGTTCTCTCAGCTTCGCCTTTTATTCCCCCGTACTCTTGTTCCGTCCGCTCGCCGTTCTAGAGGGGCGTCCCTGTCGTCTGCTTCGTGGGCTTATGTCGAGGTGTGCGGCCCAATCCTCCCGACCCCCTCGAACACCTGCACAACCTATCTGAGGTCAGGGTACAGTCACTGGATCAAGGCGAGCGAGCTGAGCGGGGAGGTGAGGATTGAGGGTAGGGATGATCCGGACCTGGAGTCCTCCCCTGCACCTCATGGAAAAGTTTCGGTATGCTGAAACCAAAGAGAGCTCGGACGTCGGCAAAGCGGTGTGTTGATCTACGTGGGTGGAGCGAGTAAGTCTGGTCTGGCCGAACGGTATCAATCTAGCCCTGTAGGTGCGAATCCCCATCTTCCGCGAAACAGACGGCGGTGACGTGTTCGGTTTTCTACGACGATTAGTTATTCCCAGATTTTGCATGGCATACATCGTAATAGCGGGAAATGTGCACAAGAAACGGACGTTGCGGTAGGTCCATTGTCGATGGTTCATTCCCTAACGTCCCGTCGTAGTTAGCAAGGGCAAAGCATCGGGATACCGTCTTTCATAAAACCACGTTGTGCTGTAAACCGTTTCCCAGCAGTGCTGACGTCACATTGATAAACGGCACTTTGGAGATCACGGATATTCTGCGACACACGTGAAGGGCTATAAAAGTACAACATGCTGAAAGATACAGAACCAAACTACACAGTACAGAACGGCAAACGGCGGGACGGGAAACCGTGAAGTAACGAGTAGTTACAGGAAGTCAACCTGCACCAGTACAGTAGAGAGTGTCCTTGGAGAAAAGAGGGAGACGGGGGGTAGCGGTAATGACAATGAATATCACATTCGAGAACCGGATACCTGTCCGGGATCGGTTGTTCACGGGAGGATACGTTTTAACCAACTTGCAAGGTGTCCGGTACCCCGAGCTGAGAACGGAGAGTTAGTAAGTGTTGTGAGTAGCAATATTTCCAGGGAGCCCACCATTGGGATCCTATCCGCCAGAAATGACTGACTCTCCATTCCCTCCGAGATCGGCACTGCGGACGAGCGCCTTACAGACCTCTAGATCATCCGTGGCCCCAAACCTCTCAAAAACATCAGCAGCGCGCAGTGCCCCGGACCTCGCCTCTTCAAGCCTGCGTTGCTGATACCAAAATAAGGCCTGCAGGATCACCGCGCGGGCCATAAAGTACGGGTTGTCGATCGCTTGTGATTTTGCATGTTCGATGGCCGAATACGCGCAGTCGAATCTGCCTTCCTTGAACAACAACTCTGCCAGGTGGTAATCAACCCAAAACACCAGATCGCGCAACGAATAGGAGGAGGCAATTATGAAGGCTATCTTGAAGTGGTCGATGGCCTTCTCCGCCTCGCCCTTGGAACGGTAGATAAGACCAAGGAGGCGGTGACAATCACAGGCCAGAAATGGATCACCTCCGCCCGAGAGGAGTTTGACCGCCCCTAATGCGGCCTCCTTGGCCGCGTCGGGCTCATTGTCATCGTGCAACAACCAGCCGAGTCCTTGCAAACAGAGAACTTGTCCTGGTACGTCATTGAGCCTTTGGTGGATTCCTAGCGCTTCTATCGCCTGTAATACCCCTTCCTTATAGAGGCCGAGCGCCCGGCTTGTATCGGATAAAAGCTTCAATGTGTCAGCAACACGGAGGTCGTCTCCCTGCTCCCTCCAGAGCCCCAATGTGCGAATAAGAAGTTGTCTGCTCCCCACAACATTTCCAACCGATCGGAACAACCGTGAGAGCTGGAACAAACATTCCGGCTTGGAGGGGTGGTCGTCTGGGACCCGTTCGATCCTCGGTCCCAGGATGACTAACCGCTTTTTGTGCCAGTATAGGTGTTCCATGAAATGAGCACAGGCGTCCCAGACTTCGCCCGAGGTTGCGTCGATCGTTGTGAAGATGTCAAGTAGGTGCTCGACATTCCCGTCCTCCGACTGGATCCACCGTGACTCTTCGAAGCAAGCCTGGTCGGGGTTAGCAAAAACCGATAACTTGCTGAAGTAACGCTCCTTGGTCATGCAGAGGAGCGGGGATGATTTTGGATCCCTGGGACGAAGGTAGTCGCGTAGTGGTGCCAACATCGTGATGAATCCATTAGTTCGATGCGTCAGGGATAGAGCGCAGAACTTGTCAAAGGTGTTCAATCCATTGGGGGTGGCGGGAAGCAGCCAATCAAGGTTGTCCTCGTTGATTCCTTGTGGGAAGAAAGCGATGACACCGAGGAGGTCACGGACGTTAGGGCCGAGCTCACGAAATGTCGGTGAAGCGAGCGAAAGTTCGATCGTTGCTGCGAGGCTCTTGTTGTGGTCTGTTCGAAGTACTCGTGTGCGGTGTGTATCCCACTCCTTGGCGAGCCGACCGTTGTTCCATTTGTTGTGATGCGCAACAGTGGCGAGGAGGGTGATTGAGAGTGGGTGGAAGTCGAGCTGTCCCAGGATCCTATCAACAAGATCGGACCGCTCGCTGTTCTTGTATATCCGGTAGAGTGTGTCGCGCGCAGCCTCGATAGATAACGTCGGGACGTCGAGGGTCTCGCAGTCAGGAGGAATGGTGGAGATGCGAGACGTGATGCAAAGGCAAATGTTGGTGAGGTGACTCAGCTCCTCCACCACAGCGTATATCTCCCGAGCACCGGTTCCCTGGGGGTCCAGAACGGATTCGGCGTTATCGAGAACTAGAATCATATCCCTTGAGGATAGGGAGGATCGTAGGGCAGTTAGGTCCTCAGGGTTTTCAACCCCCGCACCGGTGACCTTGGAGAGTTGGGCGAGAAAGTGGGTGCGCGAGGCGGGGAACTGATCGCAACGGATGAACCGACGATTATCACCAAACCGTTCCTTGATGCGATCATGGTGGAGGACGGTTAGGGCGATAGACGTCTTCCCGATCCCTCCCGCACCGATGAGGGCGATTGGAGTGAAGCCTTCTGCAAGACCGACGATCTTGTCGATCAGCTCGCCGCGCCCGAAACAAGCCCTCGGCGGCGACGGAGGTGGTTCTCCAAACACACTAGTTTCCTTGATGGTTGAAGCTATTAACCTGTTTTGGACCTAGGCGGCCGTTAGTATCTTCCTGCCTTCGATGGATTGGTTGTGGCTCGCACTTACCGAACGAACTTGACTACCAATCTCCTCCCGAATCCTTGATACATCACGGTGAATGTCGGAAACGGTTACGCTGGTGTTCACAGCCAACTCAGTCTGAAAGGAGCCAATCAGCGGCGACCAAGCAAAAGCGACTGAACGCACGTTGAAGACATGAAGGATCCTGTTGAGGTCCGACTTCCAATTAGCAATCGTCTCCCTATCATTCTTCGCGTGAAAAAGCCGAGAAAATGCGTTGCGCCCGCCCCGTTCGGTCACCTTCCTTTGGACCTCCGCCACAGTTCTGTGATCAAGAGGGTCGTCGATGAGTTATCAGAATTGTGCACCACCGGCTTGACTCACATTGTCAGTTGATTTATTGCCTCGCACACGGACTGACTGAGGTCGTCTAATTTCTTCCCCCCCACCCCCCGGCCAAGGGCGTTACAGATATCGGCGCAGGATAAACCGACCTCGACGTAATCCCGTTCGTTCATCATTGAATCCTGAACGAACGTGAACTGGAGTCTATTGTCGCAGAACTGATGAAAGCATACCCTAATCATCGCCAGGAGCACACTGACGGAGCCAAACGCGGCCTTTGCTGGTGTGATACCGGAGATCTCCTTCGCAAGATTCAGGGCTTCGATGGCCATATTCAACGAGGAGAGAACACTGTCCCGCCCTTTCGGTCGTTGAGAGTTTGCATCCATGGTCGAAGTTAAAGGAAGTTGCGAAAAAACAGTGTGGCGGGCACGCCGTGAGGGAGAACCTGAATCCCACCAAAGGTGGGCGGCCGTCCTAGCGCAACGCGCCTAACGTTGAGGCAGTTCCCTGCCAATCTGCCAAAACGATGACACGTGGTGGGTACATTGCCCGGCTGGAATCTGGCAGGTGTATCTGTGCGCGGAGGTGGTGGTGGCGGTGGAAGGTGGGAGACCCTATTGGAGATTGGAAATTGGATCTCTTAGTTGCCTCTCACATCCTATAACGAGGGAGTGACGAAGATGCCAAGATGGGAACCTCAAGAACACCACAACCGAGAAACTCGAAGCTGAATTCATTCGGCTGCAGCTGAGGCCTTCCGGTCCTTAAGATATAGAGGTGCACAGTCTCGATGAATTGGGTTGACCCCGAACTCTTGCAACGGAGGAACCGGTGATCGATCATTGGGTCTGAAACTTGGGATACCGCTGAAATGCCACGAGAGGTTGGCATATTCTGGAAGGCGGGCTATGTAGATTAGACGTGTTCCGGGAATGGGGGCCATCTATTCGCTTCCCTGAGCCTGCCACCTCTTTCCAACCACGATGGGACCCTCTGGAACTGCCACCTGACAGATCCCTCGGAGAGCAACTGCCCCCAACGCTAGATGCGCTCCGTGCAAACAGACTCCCATCTGATGAAGATAATTGTATTCGTGGGTGGGGCGCTTTGCGTTGCGTGTGATCGAGGATTAGTCTGATTGATCACCTGGATTCTCCGTTCTTCCACCAACGCTCTCTATGCTCCCACTCCGGGGACCCCTGTTGTCGTTCGAAGGAGGACTCGCCGGAGAAACCCCGTGTCTAGACCAAGGATTTCGATATGCCCGGGATGAGGTACCTATATCCGGGCTCGTATCGGACAACTTATTCTGACCTCCCGTATCGCTGGCTTTGTTTCGTTCGAGGTTGGATTTTGACTACCGGGGGTGGTCAAGTACTCACCTACAACCGGCCCGAATCTGCCCTAGTACGTGGTTCCTCATCCATCCACCGTTCTCCACCCCGAGTCTCGCAGGCCACTAGTAGAAGTATGAATAGGATACATTGCCACAGTAGTTTCATCTGCATGGTTACGTTTCGGGCGCGAGGACCGAGGTTTCTGGAACCGAAGGAACCGACCACGCCACACCAGCATCATCTCCTCGCTAAAGGACGATCGTGGGAGCATGAAACTCATCAGTTACATCAGCCAGGTTCGAACTTCGAATTGGGCCTGGTGAAGACTTTGGCGGTGACCCCAGATTCCAATTCTTCTGATGTCTTGCGGCTCGGAATCAACGATACTGTTTTGTCAGAACTCGGGCAACAACGCGCCTTCTTTATCGTCTCGAGCTTGCGGCAAATGATGTCAAACGTGTACGGGGTTATAGAAGTACATCGTAGCTGCAAGACGGTACTGAGTCTGTGGCCAGAACGTGCTGCGGAAAGAAGAATGGCCGAATGTTCGGAGGATCGATGATGATTAAAAAAAGGTGGTTTACTTCAACGGTCTCTGGTAGTATATCGGCTAGTACACCCGCCTGTCACGCGGGAGAGCGGGGTTCGACTCCCCGCCAGAGAGACTTCTTTTTGCTCTTCGCGCTCCAGCCACCAGAAGGGTCAAAATTCCAGACTAACATCTAGTTCTCTATAATTATTATTTTATCCAGCTGTTCGTCAATAGTGCAGGTCACTGAATGACCACATGCTCGGAACGTACATCGATCGAGTCTCCAGCTGGTCGCGAAGCTGCCGGGATTTTCCGAACCACTACGCTTTCGACAATTTCAGTCTGTTCCTTCTCAGTGACCTCCGCTGAGCTATGCTGTCCGCTCCTTCAAAGTTCCAGCGTCTGGCCGGCAGACCGCTCAGGGTGAGATCATGCTTTCTGGCCCACTTCCCGGAACCTTCAACCAACAACCGTTCCGTCACAGAGAGGCTACCATGACATCGTGACCAGCAAAAACCCCAACAAGCAACCAGCAATCCAGCATGGCCCTCCCGGCAGGAGTGCAATCTCCGGACAAGTCGCTACGGTTTTTGGGTGTACGGGATTCTTGGGGCGGTATTTAGTGGCTAAGCTTGGTGCGTGTCTCTCTTTCCGGGAGACTCTCACTCTCTGTCGTATCCGAGTGTATGCTTATATGCTCGCGCGCTCTTTTTTTGCGCTTTCGATTTTTTCAGCCAAGGCCGGTACCCAGGTCATCGTTCCTTTCAGGGATGAAGATGAGAAGAGGCATTTAAAAGTTATGGGAGATTTGGGTCAGATTGTTCCACTGGTGCGTACCATGTCAAGTCTGAGATTTCTCGACGCGTCCGATCGGTGTATGCCTACTTGTTCGGGTTCGGTAGGAATGGGACGTGAGGAACGAACAACAAACCGCAGAGTGCCTGCGACACTCGGATGTTGTGTATAACCTTGTCGGAAGGGACTACGAGACCAAGTACTTGGGTTTGCACGCCTTGGGTAACATCGGCTGACCTCGGAC
>Ga0307517_10009291_pt1 | contig 13968 bp, 17 predicted proteins | sample 23_EM_MG_FD_194515 | JGI IMG/M metagenome (GOLD analysis project Ga0307517, IMG submission 194515) | Populus trichocarpa ectomycorrhiza microbial communities from riparian zone in the Pacific Northwest, United States - 23_EM | ecosystem: Host-associated > Plants > Roots > Unclassified | place...
CAGCCATTACTTGTTTGAACAAGTCGAAGCGCCGTTGAAGAGGGAGGGACTTGCATTGATACGCCCAGACAATAAAGTGTCGGTTACATCGTTTTTTTCGTAAATCACATAGTACTTACTCTGTTCCCCACGCAGAAACAACGCTGTGTCGGACAGGGCTATATCCTTCTTTCTTGTCCACACCAGAGTTGCGAGGGTCTCCTACGGAGCTGCAATATCTGTTAAATACGACGGTCTTGACCCAGAGCACGTCAAAAGGTCTGCCTCGAAGTTCATAGATTATACCTATGTTACCTGGTGGGTTTCAAGTGGTGTTGCCCAAGGTCGGTCTAAGTACCCGCTATCTGGTTTGATTTGCTCATGCGGATAATATCAGAACACCCCAGTTTCTGAAACAAAAGAATTCACTCGAAAATTCCATTGGATATCCAATAAACCTGACGCAAACACGACGAGGATCGCTGTCAAAGTCATGTGCTATCGGGGCTCACAAGAGAATCCCTTGTGGATTGACACTGATCCAGGTATTCACTCTATTGGCTGACTCTAACATAACAATCCAGCAAATTTTACAGCCCTTTGTAGAATGCAATGCGATCAACATCCGGAATTTGTAACTCAGAATTTCTCCGGCAAGACATATTATTATGCCGAGTTAGACCTTATTCTGATATTTGGCTTGACGGAGTTGCAAGGGCAAGTAAGGTGGTTCAAAGATGTAGGTGTTCCCATAAACTTTGTAAGCAATTCACCAACAGACATGTTTTGTAGGGAGTGGAGCACCGGTAAGCCCATCTTGACCAGCATTTGTCACGCACTACAACTAAGTTCATATGATAATCCAGGGGCCCGGCACAATTGATTTATGACGATGTCTAGGCTAGACGATTTTGAATAAGTACTCCAACCATCGAAAACACTACTTTGGTACAGCCAGGGACTGGGAAGGCTGGGGTATGTGGACCTTGATCTTACAAAAAACTAAGCTGTAGTACGTATAATCGACTCACACAGTACCATCACTATGTACCTCGATGTTTTAGTACCCTCTCCATGCTAACACATGCACAGGTCAGCCATGACGTACACCGCATGCAAGGTTAGTTGGCTTGCATGAGAAATAGCGTAGGTCGTCGGGTTCACGTCGGAAACTAAATGATTGAGTTAGCACAGAAGGTGTGAACAGAACTTAATGATAACAGGACACCACCTGAGAAGATGACAGCACCCTCATTTTCGGTTCCGAATTGTCGATGTACAAAGTTTATGTCGGTTTGGAAATTCAGACAACCAATTAAAACTTATAACTCACTCTAATCGCCCCATTAAGGCTCGGGGACAAACGGCCCAGTTCTCTCCATCAGTTGTTCAGCTATTTCGTTGTACTCTTTGTCCATTGCTTCCTGGCTTCCATTCCGTCTCCCATTCTCAAAGTCAATGAGCCTTACGCCAGCAGTTGTGACAATAAAATTGTGTCGGTTCAAATCACCGTGGATGATTCCCAGGGAATGGAGACGCTTGACGACCTGCTGACGGTCTCCAATACTCCCATGACGACCCTTCAACTCCTCGGTCATAAACCCCATCACTCGACCATGTTCGGAGAGCTCAGAGGTGTCCTAGGAATACTGGTCCGATATCATGACCAGTGATGACCTGGTGTATTGCCTTCTCGTTCTCGACCAGCGGTATTTCATGCGAATTTTGCAACAGCGGAGATATCCTTCACGAGATTGTCTCCAACGGGATATCGACCACCTTGCGGTGCCAGACACTATGAACACCAGCCAAACCAACATATGAGAGTTTGACAGAAAAACCTTTTGTTATTCTAGAAACGACGGCTCGTGTCCATTCGTCACGGGGAAGCGTTAGCAACCAGGCCAACAAACTAAAAGAATATCGTGGTCGAAGGTATTAGCGTTCACCAAAATGTACTTGATCTGATCTTCAAAGAGGACGCGATACTCGCTTGATCTTGTATTCGAAAGATCAACGTCCATCGACAGCACCTCCTGTATTTCGTTTGTGGTTGGTCGGTTTGAATCAACGACACATTGATTAAAATGGAACACAGTCTTTCGATGAGTGTTACTGTGCCTTTCGTTAAGTTTAAATACACTGCAAAGTTACTCGACATACCCGACTTATTCTTTGACCCAATAATACCACTTGGGTCCTTCCATCGTCCCCAAGAATTCCTTAACCCTTGCGACACGTTTGTCATCCAACCGCGTATGTTGAGGTCGCCTTGGTCGTTTGGTTGCCACCGCCACACAATAAATTGGTGACATGTGCGGATGCGGGTTGCATACGGTCACAATGTCCTTGTCTTTGACGCCGCATTCTTTGATTAGACGATTTTGATATGCTGCGAAGGTGCAACTTGGCTGGTCCTGGATGGCTGTCCCATCTTTAATCGCTCGTTTGTTGATCAGGTAGGGTTCGAGGAGGTATCCAAAAGCTCTGGCACAGACTCTGGCCGGGGCCACTGAAGAAATGACATTGATGCAGGCTCCAACCGAGGTCGCAGCAGGTGGAGAAATCTAAGGTCACACTCAACCACATGCACAGGGCCACTGAGTGTGATCAATTTGATGAGTCATTCAGGCTTTCTCAAGGGTCGTTCATCGATTCCTCAGCTCAGAGTCATGACGCTGTCACCTTCCGATATCGTCTCAATCGTGCGCTAAGAGCATTGACTTTAACCCACGAAACCTCGAGTTTCTGTGATATCCATTAGGGCTGTTACAAAACCCGAGACGGATCTCTGCCCAGGTCATCGCCCATTTGTGCCCCTCCCGTCATGTCATGGGATGCTCCTCCGAGCCTCTTAGTCACACCATGTTGCATTCCTCCTGCGCGAAGGTGGTGGGTTATTTTTGATGTGGCAAGGCATGACCTCCTCACATCGAAAGCCCTCACGTTTCGAGCAAGGAAGGGACCTGATTTAGTGAAGGGTGAATTTATTAATTAAAAAAAAACATATTTTGAGGATGGGTAAGCCCTCGATGGCCCCTCATCGATCATCCTTGTTTTGACATGGTTTCCGAAACTGGAGTTTCGACGCGACCGCCGACTAGTCACGGCGTGTAGATTAGTTAGTATAACGCCTTGCCCTTTTCACTTTCCTTCCTGTGGTATTCGTCCGGAGCAGGCGGCTAAGGTGTGATAGTGCGAGCGAGGACCATGAGGAAGGATGATGGAAAGGCACTCCTGAAAATCTAACGTGCCATTTAGCCTTTGCAACCGGTCTCGCACTCACTAGTGCTTGTGCACATTAATTGATTGGCTTGGACAACCAGGGAATTCAAGAAGGCGTACTTGAGAATTGAGGCAAAGCGGTGTGTACGGGCCTGTGTACCTAGAAAGGAAACGAGTTGCGCTCGGCTTGTGCCGAAGCGTCTTCACACCGTGTGGACGACAAGGACCTCCAGAAGTTTATCGTTCGCAGGTACAGGCAATTCCATTTTGACAATTCACAGGCCATTCACAAGTCATTCACAGGCCATTCACAGGCCATCACGTCAAAAAATACAACTCATTGCCCACCGTGTCAACCTAAGCCTTCGCCACCATCTGAGTGAGCTATTCTTCACATTATCAAGTTATTCTTCAACTCAAGAATCTCACTAGCTTTTATAATGCTTTTATCCGATCCAGCTCAAAGGCTACCCGTCGAAATTATGGACCGAATATTTGCATTCACCCAGTTAGTTGATTTACTGGGTCCCTGGTTCCTCGGTGCCGTTTGCAGGAGTTGGCGTACTATTGCTTGGTCCTCTCCAGAATTATGGACCTACTTGTATATCCAGTTGGGCTGTCTGAAGAAGCGTCGACCATTGATCATCGACATTACCTCTCAATGGTTGGCGCGCTCAGGGACCCTTCCTCTTTCAGTCCAGATAGAAGGGAGCAGATGGGATGATAACTTGACAGATGGACTTTCCCCCTTGTTCGATTTGTTAGGAGAATACGTAGGACGGTGCCAGGTTCTGATTCTCAATGGAGTCAAAGTCGACGATATCACACGGGTATTCAACAAGATCGATAACCAAACCTTCAGGGAAATCGATTCTAATCTTGAACACATGGAACTTGTATTCCCAAATACGACTCAATTCGAACGACGAAGGAACGAATTAGAACCTCACTTGTTGGACCTTTCTCGTTACGACCGCCTTTCCAAAGTCGAGCTTGCCGGTGTATTTCCCTCACATTTCCGAACCAATTGGAGCAAGCTCACCGAGGCTTCCCTGTGGCTCAATTCACACCTCGTTCTTGAAGAATTCATCGGTCTCCTTGAGGCAGCACCGAGGTTGGTTCGTTGCAAGGTGAGAGGTCTGGGGGGTTATGCGGGTCAAGGTTTTCCCCGATTCCACTCGTCGCATCGCCTCGTGCATAAGCACCTCGACTATCTCCGCCTCGTAATTGATTATCAATACCCCCGTACCATTGAAACACTCTTTTCTGCTATTACACTACCTTCACTTACAGACCTCGACCTCAAATCCTTTGGTGACGACCTTTATTTCTCAGGAAATGTCATGACCTCTTTCATCGAACGATCCGGCTGTGTGTTACGTGGCCTACGAGCCGATTTCTGTCCTATCAATTCGGAGAACGAAGAAGACTTCAACCGATTTCTGCAAGCAAGTCCTCACATCACCACTTTAGGGCTGTTGTCGGTAACGGATTGTTTCTTCAATCGCCTCGCAATCAGGCCAGAAGATTGCGGGGATGACTTACCCTTCCTGCCGTCCCTGGGGGAGTTTCAATACCTTGGTGGTCGGACGTTCTCCTGGCAGGCTTTTGAGCAAAGCCTCTGGAGGTTCGAGGCTAAAGCCAAGGTGGTCGATAGACCCATTTATATGTCTTTGCGCTCTGAATTCGAAATCTTGGAGGAAAGTTTAACTCGTCGGCTCGCGATTCTGAATGTCGACGTGCATTGTCGTCGAAGAAATTTGATAACGGCCTCGCTGGACCACTGGGATGGGAATGTCGAACAAATTGTTGATGAAGATGAGGAAGAAGACACTTGAAGTAGTCAGCCACACAGCCAGTCCTCCCCTGGTTGAACGGCCATATTTCGGTGTAGAGTGTTGATGGCCCATAATCGCTGTCGCAAGAAAAGTCAGTTTCATCGACGCCAGTACCCCTGCTGGCGTGATAATAGTGGAATGGAAAGTGTTCTCTAACGAACACGAAATTTCGTGACCGACGATGTCGAACTACTTCCCGTAGTAACCTCTACACACACACCCTTCTACTGACATTACGCAAACCTCCTTCAAATCTGAATCCAAAGGTAGTCGCTCGACCTGTGAACGCGATCCGAGTTGGGATTCTGGTCGCCATGCCGTCTCCTCCAGATTCTGGACCCAGCACTGGCGCTCAACTGCCACCACTGGCCCACAGCCCTTGGACCTTCAGCGAAACAAATATCCTAAAGAAAGCGAGGAGTTTCAGATTGGTATGGAGACACGCTAGCATTTCGATCAGACCCGACTTATCGATTCAGTCAAACGACCCATCTCCCCATCATCTCATTCGCAAACTGGGTTCGTCAGTTTGCGGTATATGGCGAGTGCTTCCAAAAAAGAAGAAATATATAAACCCGCTGCCTCAGATTACTGTATTGACAAGTGCACATAAGTTGCAGAGATAAGACCAATCATGATAAGCACGGTGCTTATTGGTCTTATCTCTGCAACTTATGACATGATATACCGAGTCTCGGCGGCCTCTAATATTCTGACCATCCAACTACCCAACTATGCCGTGGCTGGAGGGGGTTAGAAATATTTTAGCAATCTCATTCAAGTTGCTACTTATCCGCTTACTAGAAGGATTTTGGTAAGGCCTGATTAAGTACCGTACCAACCATGTCAGCAAGCAGCTCTGTTGTCCATAATGGTATTCAACTTGAAACTGTTCTGTAGAATCTAATCAATCTGCGTTTCGTTAGAACTTGAATTAGCGCAGTTCACATTGCTTGACACTACCTCTTCGGGTATGGCGGTACAGGAATTACAATGTACCACCACTGCGTTCGCCGGACCGCAGAATCCCTCAGGCCGGCTTGTCGTATATGCCTACTCACAAGTTTTTTTTAGCAACATTCCAGAATTTCGCGATCGAAAAGATCTAGATCTTGCATACAATATATAAGTCACAGATGTTCTGAAAAGATTTTTACATACAATTCTATCACCGCCTAAACCGATGTACGTACTCTGCATTTAGTATCCTCAACAATGTCACTGCTGCAGCCTGAGAGGGATGCTGAGGTAACGCCATCTGTGGTAGTGTTCAAACTTCTGGCTAAAATCATTTCACAGAGTGGTTTTGGCAGGGTGCAGCAGATGACATGTTAGGTAAAATTAAGTTTGAACTTGACGGATGGCATTTATTATTTTCCCGTTTCACAGCCGAATTCTTCAATAAAAAAGGGGAGCCAGTCACTGCGAAAATTTGGAACTGGCGAATTTCGAAAATTTCGGGCAAGTGTTCACATTTGCTAGGTATGTATGCTCTTGGTTCGAGGACCAGGAATGATCATATACGTAACAAATTGTGTACGGATTGTCACAGTGAACTAATTTCTTCTTCAAGGTTTCGGTATTCAAGTATCGAGAGGGTAAGCCGATCTACAAGTTGTTTGGATCTGAGTCTGGCCTGAGGGCAGTAGTTGTACAAGATGTAGACTCTAAAAATGTTCAACGAAGAAGTCCCCATTTCTATTTCTCGGGGACAATGTCCTGGAGCCAAATGTCACATCTTCCCCTCGCTCCGTCTCACGCGCCAACAGCATTATCGACTTTAATCTCAAGGAACTGAGAACTCCTGATATCACCTCTCTCCTGGGCAGTGCGTGAGGCCTTCGTGACGACGGTTGGAACATCCGAGCACGTCCAGACTCCAGATGGGCTTTGTGTTGACATCCCCCCAACCGCACCAGACACAGTCTTCCGTCTCATCAACGTGCATCTCGACTCACTTGAGAGGTTATCTTATCGGACTCAGCAGTTGGAGATACTGACCGAGGTCCTGCGCGAGCCTGGATGCAGTGGTGGGCTCATCGCGGCTCCATCAGCCCTGGGGATGATGAGCTCATCGGCAAGAACGGACTGGAGGATGCTTGGCTCGCATTGCACGGGAGCACAGACCCTGGTGCGCCTACAGAGAACGGGAGGTTGCTGAAACCGAAAATGTTGGATAAGGTTGCAATGATGGGCTTGAGGGCTGAGGAGACGGAAATTCTGCACCAAGGTGCCTAAGCCAGGCGGGGATTCTGCTTCGCTCGAATGGAGTGACCATAGCGGGATGAGATTTGTCTTTACCATCTGAATGTCGAGCGGGTTTGGGGTGGCATCTTTGACGAGGAACGAAAATCCTCCCTTTGAAATCTGGGAGAACAGCGTCTATCCTCGTGAACTCGGCAGCCCTCAGAGACTGCCACTCTTCCTCCTTCCGAGTCGACAAGGTGAATGTCGTTAGCGCTGCAATACAGGCACAATGGTCAAGGCGGACTGGATGCCATCGGATTTTCACTTACATCTCTTCCGCATGCGAGACATCGAAGTTATTGAAGTTTGAACTCATCAATGTCTCCTCCAGGCCTCTCTCTGTTCCCTGGACACCGTCACCGAAGTACCTGACTTCAATATTTTCCGACCTCGAACGCTCCTCTGACGAGAAAAAATTCTCGTAGCTCACCGTCTTCTACCAAACCACTATACAGCCCACGATGCCTGTTTGGGACAGGCTTCTGGGACTTTCAGACGGCGAAGATGGCTCAGTCGAAGCAGGGGGAAGGTGATTCGCGGGATACCAACTACACGAGGAAGACGAGTTACCGGCAACTCCAATCAGTGAACTCTCCGCCCTCTTTGACCCTTAATTAGGCCAGTTCAATGGGCGAACGCAAAGTTCAGTCAAAAAGCAAGAAATCTACGAATTTGTATTTGCATCACCAAGTGATTTTGGTCGCCGAAACCGCGGTCAGACAGCAATTCCTCCTTATCGACCTCCACCGTGGCCAATGCAACGGGCGCCTCAACTCACACCATGATCGTGTAGTGCTCATCAACGGCTCGGACTCGCAGTAAGGATTACAAATTCTTTCTGGGTTGTACTATAACTTTCGCTCCGTTCAAGGACCCTCACGAGACAAGCTGGTACCCCACTTTCAAGCCACTTAGTCAGTGGCTCACGTTGCACCTTCCCCGCCTCGATTCGGAACTCCGACAGAAGTTGACAAGACTCTTTGAATTGCTATCTCTTTTGGATGTGTTGGATCTGATCCTTCAGATACTCTCCAATGATTTCTAGTGACTCGCGACCTCCGACTTCTTCCTCGAAATTTTCTTGCCCACTAGGCGAGATGCCATATGGATCGTTTCGTGGTTATCTCTCTTTGTAACTCGCTTACTCGTTGAAGTTACTCTAGGGCGTCAGTCGCAGTGTTTACGGCTTTCGTTTTCTCCTTGTAATTTTTTTTTTTTTCATCTTTGTCTCTCGTCAGCTGGCTTGATGCAGCCAACTATTTTCACTCCGTCGGACAGTCAATAATGTTGGGACAAAATGCAATTTCAAGGCATCCTGCCAAAAATAATTTTAAAGATATTTAATTTCAAGTCGGATAAGCCGGCCGTTTTTTCGGTTATAGCCGACGTATTCATTTTTAAAGAAAACTGGCATGTTGCGATTGTTGAATAGGCCCTTAACAGTCAACATCCAGTTACCCCTTGTCGCCTCCCGATTATCATCTAGAAAAATGGCCACCGCCAATACCCCTAATTTCGTATGCAACTCAATCGCAGATTTTGTGCCAGTTCTCATGTCGGATTTGATTTAGAACAGGGTACTTTATAAGCCTCTTGCCGAGATTGACCCAGAGGTAAAGAACATCATCGACAAGGAGACATGGAGGCAGTTCACAGGTTTGGAGCTCATTGCTTCCGAGGTGAATTTGATTTTTTGCGAGTCGATCGTAAACTGACCTTCTCGACGATTCAAAGAACCTGACTAGTCAGGCTACCATGGAGGCCAACGGCTCTATCCTGACCAACAAGTACTCTGAAGGCCTTCCCGGTGCTCGTTATTATGGTGGTAACGAGTACATTGATGAGCTGGAAATTTTGTGCCGCAAACGTGCGCTGAATGCTTTCAATCTTGATGCTGCGAAATGGGGAGTTAATGTGCAGCCATACTCTGGAAGTGTGAGTTGACATTTACGTATCCGCAATTTTCCAAGTAATGGGCCATTCCTTTTGCGTAGACTGCTAAGTACGTCGGAACTTAGTTCCTGTTGCTAATGCTCAAATTCTTCTTCGGGTTCTTAGCTTTGCTGCCCTCACTGCCTTAATCCAACCACAAGATCGTCTCATGGGACTTGGACTTCCTGATGGCGGTCATCTTACACACGGTTATTATGTGCGTACTCAAGTCTCGCGATTTTCGATCCGAAAACGTAATTTCTCTGACCATGTTTGACAGACACAAAAGAAAAAAATGACAGCATCCTCAATCTATTTCCAATCATTACCATACGCAATCGCAAAGGACAGCAATCTGATTGACTACGAAGGACTGTCTGCACAAGCAAAAATCTACAAACCAAAGCTCATTATTTGTGGTGCTTCGGCTTATCCCCGTGATTGGGATTATGCCAAGTTGAAAGAGATTTGCGTTCGCGAAGGCGCCTGGCTCATGGCCGATATTGCTCACACAAGTGGTCTTATTGCTGCTCAAGAACTTAATAACCCGTTCGAACACTGCGATGTCGTCACCACGACTACTCACAAAACTCTCCGAGGCCCTCGTGCAGGTCTCGTCTTCTTCAAGAAGGATCTTCAAAACTCTCCTGATCTTGAAAAGAGGGTGAACGATGCGGTATTTCCTGCCTGCCAAGGTGGGCCACATAACAACACTATTGCCGCGATCGCCACGTGTCTCCTTCAAGTCGCACAACCCGAGTTCCGTGTGTATGCCAAGCAGGTTATTGCCAATGCGCGTGCCCTTGCTGCCAGCCTTGTCAGCTACGGATACAAGCTGCAAACTGGAGGCACGGACAACCATCTTGTCCTTTGGGACCTTCGCCCGATCGGTTTGACGGGGAGCAAAGTTGAGAAGGTTTGCGATCTTATGGGCATCACTATCAATAGTAAGTTGCCACTTTCAAAACTCCTGTGGGGTCCCGGTTCACCTTGCCCTCAGAGAACGCCATTTCTGGTGATGCATCTGCCCAAGTTCCTGGTGGGATCCGTCTGGGCACTTCCGCTTTAACTTCCCGAGACATGAAGGAAGAGGATATACAGATTGTCGCCGGTTTTCTCCATCGTGCCGTTCAGCTTTCTCTGCTCCTCCAGAAAGAAGCTGGAACAAAACTTTTGAAAGACTTTGTTCGAGTTGCCACCACCCCTGAAGATGGCAAAGTTGGACACCAGCAGGTCAAAGAACTTCGTGACGAAGTTCGTGGATTTGCGTGTAAATGGCCACTTCCTGGTGTTGATGTTTCAACGCTGTCGAAGCCTGAAGGTCTCCACGATGCTTTCTAGGCCATTTTAAAAAAAAGAAGATTCAACGTTCACCATACCAGTTGCAATGAGTATCCTGTAGCCATTTTCGGACTTCAACATTGTCCACCATCTCGCCAATCCCTATGTATTTTTATTTGTGTACAGACAGAAAGAATTTCAAAAAATTATAACACCTGGAGTAGTGGACATGGGAACTTCGCCGCTTATGGCAGCCAGGTTGCCTTTAGGTCAGCCACTGGGTTACCTTCTATTCGAAACACCATGCCGATCTTGCTCACAGCCCAGAATGTCGACATTGTATTAGGACACCATCCAGAGCGGTTGTATCGCACACTTCCAGAGGTTTTCGAACGATTGCTCGAACCCACCCTTGACGAATTTACCCGTTACACGTACTGTGTGAGCCTTTCACTCACTGCGAGACGTTGGTGTTTACTCATTGGAATTTTTCCAGAAAGCTATTCATGATCGACTCGCAGTTGGCATCCATGCCGACCAGAAGCCTTCAGGTTTTGACATTCTCGTAGATATTTGCTTGGAAAGTGGGATTGTCAAGACATTTCTGCAGATTGCAAAGGAACCGAAAATTGAAAAGTGGCCTGCTCTCGCTGCTCACTTTGCATTGCATTCAGTGTGCATGCTGATGAGAAAAGGTACCGTAGAAGAGAGGGAAGATCTGCTGAAGGAATTGTTGGAGCATGATATTGTCAACTTCTGCCTTGATGTGGGTCGTTTTTATCGCGATCCAGTGGCCTAACCGAGTCAGTAATTGCAGACTATCAAAAGCAGCCCTCTGGGTATCCATCGACATGGTGCCGTTTTGGTTCTCAAGTGTTTAACAGCCGAAAGTACGTTGGGGGCATTCTTGTCGCCTGCCGATACCTCCAGGACTGCCATCCGGATGTGCGAGTTTATTCTGTCGGGACCCCAGTCCTTCACTGAACAACTAGGGGATGCTTCACTTACTTGGCAAAGTTTCCTGTCCTTTGGAAATTTCGGGGTTGCGCATCTCCTTCAGTAACGCTTTATAATATTTTGATACTCCTTTCTTAAGACTCCAAGAGCAAAAGCCCGAAAATATGCCCCAAGAGCGTATGCAATGGCCCAGGAAAATGCTGCCTGGACGGTTCATGGTCTATTCTTTAGATGCCCACCTCCAAATAATCGGTTTTGCTACGAAGTGCTCAAGCATGATCCTTCTGTGATAGACCTCCTTTTCAGGGCGGCCAATGTAGAGCGCCCTGCGTGATATGCTGGCCTTGAAGTCGATGCCATCCTGTGTGAGTCTGTCGAAATGATCTTTCGACTTCCCGAATTGGTTATTCCCGGAGTGGACATCATGATCGAGGTCGGTTGTAGTGATGTCCAGAAGAGGAAGGAACAAGATTGGGAAGCGTTGGTAAATTGTTTGAAGTTACTCACTTCACGACCAAAGTGGGTGGAGTTACTACTCGGTGTGTGGAATCGAAGCTGAAAAGCCCCTCGAGTTGAAAAAGTATGTTGTTCTATAACTCCTGAATGACCTTGTACTAGACTAAGTATTATCAGGTTTCTAATGGAGGCGGAAACGAAATATCATGCACAAGCACCTTACCTTTCCGACGATTTCGATCAAATTTCCGGATATAGAGGTATGGTTTCCTTTTACGATTGGCAGGTTAGACCTCACTGAGCCATTCCAAGGGTCATGCCGCATTTGCATCGAAAGGCTCGTCACGACGCTGACATATGCTGCCGCCTGGAACAAGCTTGCACACGACGACATTCTTTCCCTGATCCGCATCACCAATGCCGCTATTTTTCCTTCAAGTAGTTCTCCAAATTTGGGCGTGGACTCGGAAACCGGATACCAACGTATCGAAAAAACCTTCGAGTTGGATCGTAAACCGTTTTACGCACTCATCCATGAAGTCGAAGTTAAATCTCCCTTGCAAGTAGCGAATGAGCTCTATATGGGGCCTATTGCACACATTCGACTTCTGACACTCCTTGCTGCAAACAAGGTTCTGGCAGAACCTTCTAAAATATCGCTCCCGATGCCAATCTCGACCCACATGACACTCGCTCAACTGAAGCAGCTCTGTACCCCCGATCGCATTCGAAAAGTATTCAGTGTATCCAGAAAGCGTATCACCGTGCATCGCGAAGCTGGTCATCAGAGGTTTCGAAAAAAAAAGGAATTAGGACGTGCACGTTTTGCGTACGCAACAGCTGCGGAGCTGGCTGCAGCAATGGTTGGCTTCAATAACGCTACTCATGGGATGTATCAAGAGGAGATATCCGGTGCGCAACGGGAACAAGTGCTTTGCCTTGGCAATGCGGCAGAGATGGAGCATTGTCAGGGGTTTTATAGTCTTGCATTATGTTATGCTACGGCTGCTGTTCAGTGCGCAAAATCTCTACCCACCGACAATAGTCCTGATGGTGTCGAGGTCTCAGTCAGGGAAAAGAATGGGTCGGAGGGTTGAACGAGCATTGGAATACATTTCCGCAGAATCTTCTTGACTACCCTGCTGCTCGGGTGTATATTAGAGTTTTTACATAAAATGCGAGTGTATTTCTTCCAGACTTATTTCGTGTTTCAAGTTATATATACGAAAGATGTACTGTCTCTTCTCTTACAAGGTTGAAGTCCGTGACGTCTCTTGAATGTTTAACCGATCCAGAGGGGATCCATGATCTTACCATTGGTCCTAAGCCTTCCGTGATAGGGGATGCCTTCTCAATACAAAGACAGATTCTTCTCCATCACCGTCATCTTATCCTCACACTTCGCATCGCGCGGATGGAAGGTCGAATATGAAAATTTATAGGGTTTGAGTTTAAAACATCCGTAAGCATATTGATCAAGGTGTATAGCAATCAGTCCATTTGAGACCCATCATTGCATGCCGAAAGTCAACAGAGCCATGACCGTGGCGGGAGATGACGAGGATAGTAGATGGTTCAATTACACGTGCCTCTTGTGGCACCCACATAAGGTGGTGTCCCTGGGAGGAGACGATCCAGTTTGCCTCTGTCAGATGCCAAGCGCAATGTCTATGAACAAGATATGATATTTCAACAAATCAATTCTGAAGAGAAGACTATCTCTGCGACATACCTTGAATATGCAACCGAGTGGGGTGAATCGTTGTGGCCTGTTGGATCTGCACCTATCAGCTCACCCCGGACCCGCACAGGCTCATCACCCGAGCCAGACATAATCGGCATGCCATTCGTCGAAAACGCAACTGACAAATCCCACACCAGCACAGACTCGTCAGCTGAGCCAGACACAATCCGCATGCAATCTTCCGAAATCGCAACCGAGTTGACCCAGTCGGTGTGGTTCTTGAGCACATTCAGTTCTTCACCTGTCGACGCGTCCCACATCCGCACAGTTGTGTCATTTGACCCAGATACAATCCGAATGCCATCGCTC
>Ga0307517_10009292_pt1 | contig 13967 bp, 10 predicted proteins | sample 23_EM_MG_FD_194515 | JGI IMG/M metagenome (GOLD analysis project Ga0307517, IMG submission 194515) | Populus trichocarpa ectomycorrhiza microbial communities from riparian zone in the Pacific Northwest, United States - 23_EM | ecosystem: Host-associated > Plants > Roots > Unclassified | place...
GATATCAGACCTTAGATAGCAGACTTTTCTCCCATTTGTTAAGTTGATGTTATTAGCTGTGTGCTAGGTAGATAAGACGCCGTCCATGTACTAGCTTACAGTTGTCGGGATAAACACGAATTTAAAATAAAATAAAAAAACATGGCTTCCGTTGGTTAGACGCTGGTTAGACGCCCGTCGTCTCATCGACATCGGACATCGGACATCCCCCGCGCCGCGTGAAGTCGACGCCCTCTCAAGTTCAATCACAACACCGACGGGCGACACCTGCCCAGCCGACGGATTGACTATCAGACAACTGGTGGATATCTTGCGGGAGCGGCTCGGGTCCACTGTGTTCGTTGCCTCTTCGCATACGCCGATTACTCTCACTCACCCCCCCACCAGCCAACAGAAACCTCCTAATCTGACTCTCAAGGAGGTCTGTAGTCAACTTTCCTTCCCTTCTCATGGTTTACCACGCATTCAGGTCCGGGTCCACGAGGAAGGGATTAAAGATGCCCTCATTCACGCAAAATATCTCGTGAATTTTTTCAACGTTACCTTTCGAATACCTCCTGAAATTCTCACCATGATCCCATCCTATCTCACAGAGGACGTTTTTTCGGCGTCCCAGGTTTGCCTTCACTGGCGCTCAGTCCTGATCTCATTCCCATCCCTGTGGACCGGGATTTCCTGCCTGCACGTGCGCCGAACGATCCCCAGCCTCCAGAGATGTGACTCCCTGCCAATCCGACTGTGGCTCGAACCACCACTTCCGACTCCGGCTCTCGAGAATGTTCGACTTCACGAGAAAAAGGTCATTTCGTTGACTGTAACTCGTAACCCCGACCTGATACCACGGTCTCACCACCTGGTCATGCATTTTCGCTCATCCATGGAACGGCTACACATATGGTCCGATGAGGGGGGATGGCGGGGAGTTAGAGGGGATAGAATTTACAGCGAGATGTGGCACGATTTCTCGTCTCTTCGCGAGCTGTTCATTTCTCAGTACTCCATCTCTGCAGAATCGCTTTCTGCCCCAAACCTCGCGCACCTGCCTTGGAATGCATAGACAATGCCCTTGAAGTCCAATCCATTTTGGGTTTGCTCCGCGGCTGCCCCTTCTTAGAAACCCTTCTCATCCACTGCTGCACCCAAACGAGGTCTCATGACCGAACCCTCAATCACTCCCCCATCAACCTCCCAAACGTCCGCATCCTAGAGTTTGGTCCGCATGAGGCCATGCTGGTGCTTTAATCCCGGTTCCACCCAGGTGTCGCGGTGGGCTTCCGGGGCATCAGTGAACGTCGATCTTACTTATTAAGTGCGAAAAGTGCGAAAAAGTGCGAAAAAAGTAGGATAAGTACGGAAAAGTAGCTAAGTGGTAAGCTAGGTCTATTTTGTCATAAGTAAAATGTGAAATAAGTAGCGAAATAAGCTGGATAAGCACGAAAAGGAGTAAGTAATAAATAAGTGGCGCGCCAGAGAAAAAAAAGCAACAAGCTAGGTTCGAACCGATAAAGTCGGGAACCCAGCTAAGCGCGTTGACCGCTGTCCCAGCCCTCCGATTGGCTCGGTGGGTCGTGATCATCAACCCCGGCCACTTCACTTCGCCCGTCGTCTGGTTCATCGCCAGGGAAGCGTTGCAAGTGTGCGAATCGCTTCTTCCGTTTCCCTACCATCCCCCGTTAACCCGGCGGAGACCATCCGTCACAAGCTGCCTATGCAGAGCGTCGAAAGCCCGTCAAACCTCATGAAGCTTCAAGGGCCAGCCATCCGGGGCGGCCAACAGAGTCGCTGTATTGAACATCCGCTGTTACTTCCCCGTGGCGGGATGCATCACTACACGGCGTGCCCTCCCGCTCCTCCCCAACGGTGTTGTAGGAGGTTCGCAGTGCATTTTTATCCATTCAAGCCCACCAAAAATGGTGGGAACTGGCATCCCGGTACAACTACAGTTGATATAGAACAAACTTGAAAAAAAAAAGTTGGAAAAAGTGGGAAGTGCGCATAAGCTGAAAAGTGGCACGTAAAAAATAAGTAAGAGATAAGTTCGAATAAGTGAAAAAAGTGATCGTGAGGTTTGCTGATGGGGATCATATTTAACAATGTATACGGTTATTCTTTCCCCGCAGTTGCGGCCACAATACAAGACACGGTGGAAAGGGTTGGCGTCCGCCGCATCATACTTGCGGTCCTCCCATTATCCGAGGAGGGACAGAGCTCCTCATTCGTTTCGATGGGCTGGGAGGCTCTTTCGAAATGACCACCTGCATTGTATTCACCCGTGAAGAGGTTCAGGGTGTTCTCTTCGGCCCAGGAGGGATCCTATCTTCTCATTCACCCCACATCAAGAACGTGAAGGAGTTGCATATCGTGGGCTGTTTTTTTGGCGATGGTCAAGGGTTTCATCACACCTACACAGCGATGCCCGAACCTCATCTCCATCTCCTTCTTCCGCTGCGAGGGACACAACTTGTTGGGTCTACTTGCCTCAATCAGCTCTTCGTCACCTCCCTTCAAATCCCATACCTCGAACGCATCGTGATTCTTGGACCGGAATCGGGATTGAGAGAGATTGCGAAGGCACGGAAGGACTGCGGCATCCCCTCCAAAACCATCATAGTGGAACGAGGACCCAGTGGGTTCGAGTACGACCGTCTGGAGGACTACACCGTGTTAGGACAACTCGTGGACGACCTGCGCATCGGGTGTCCCACTGAAATGTTGGAATGGGGAATCGAGAACGAGATTCTAAATATCTGGTTTGCGAGTAATGCCCCCGGCCCCGTAAGTCCAGATGGAAACTTGATAGTACCGGGCTAACTGCATCCTGTAGCGCGTTCTCGACAAAATACGCGGGGTATTTAGATTTTGTCGATTCGGTGTTTCTGGGTGAAGCGGGAAGATGTAAGATGTCCGAGTGATGGGATATAGCGGACACTATCTTGTATTGGTGTGATGCAGCTGGAGTCCACATCCAGACGTGATACAATCAATATGAGTACAGTCCGAAGGTCAAGGATAGAATGCAGTGTATGTCCGTGGATCGCGCTCGCTGCCTCTGCAAGTGGTGGCATCAACGGTGAGATACAATATGACCCAATGGCATGATTAGAAACCTAAAACAGCGAGCCTCAGAGGGACACCAGTGTCACCCCATCCGCACGTAAACATGAAGAAACCAAGCACGGTCCATAGTTTGTACCACATAGAGACGAGCACAACAAGGCCAAATACATCACTCTCCTTTCGCGGTTTTGGTCTGGGATCTCATCGCGTACCCGGCCCAACTGTAAAGGCGATCCGATCAACCCACCTGTTGCAGGTGTAAGAGTAGACGAACGCACCTCATTGTACAAGGCGACACCTTTCATACCAAGCAGGCCCAATCCTAGCCATAGCACTCTCGCGGTCATTCCGCTTCTACAGCTCGTCACCACCTCCTCTTACCCCTGGATCTCTTCCTCGCCCGCAGTATTTTTGAGTCAAGGATCTACCCACGGGACTTAAAATTGTGTAGGTTTCTTCAGACACGGTACTCGTGTTCCGGGTGAGGGAAAGGCTGAGTGGAGGTGGAAACGAGCCCGGGGTGTGTCCCGAGGAAAGGCCAGGACGAGGCTCAGGGCCAGTTCCGAGGAACTTGAGTGGGAGTGGGTCTCTGTGTAGGAAGGGAATGCAGTGTACCTCCTGCGAGAGCAAGCATCGAGGACAAGTCAGAAGTCAAATTCAACTTGGAGCTGTTCGACACCATTTGTTCATAGCCTGGACCTCGAGCCATTACACCAAACGCAGGGTCTGAATGCAGCATGAAATACGCCGTATAACGCCCCGCCAAGAGACGAAAGGGAATACTGGACTGGTTTAGGGGTTGAGGGCGGATGGGAAACTCTTCGACGCGCAAAGTCAATTCCCAGACTGGCAGGCCGCCACCGAACACGCCCGAATTCGTGTGGCCGAACGCGAACGACGTTAAGAGAGCTCGAGGTGAGGAGGGTGCTCCGTGGGTGTCATAGCTGGATGGAGGCAAGCGCAAATATTGACGTCGCAAGCAGAGTCAGGCATTACAGGATAACGGGGGATGACCTCGAGATCCCAGAACGTTCTGAGGTGTGACAAATTGTATCAGTCGTAGAAATTGAACGTGGAGCGGGGACCGAAGTAGATCAGTAGCACTCACCACAGAACTTTACAAACACCTCCGGGTCAGGGATTACATGCTTCGAACCCAGCTCGTGCTCCTTTGCGACCCTGTCGAGATCTGGGAACTCCTCGTGGGCCTTGTGTGGGGAGCCTGGCATGCGCGAGCTTGCGCCGACGAGGATCGCGTCCCTGGTGACGTGTGAAGGATTCACGAGCAGCGACGCGGCATTTTGAACGGAGAACAACTGTGCAGAGACGGAGGTGTTCGAGAAATGACCGGACAACGAACCAACAGCGATTTGAGAGGACAGCCTTGATCGTGGCTTTTGTCTCCGTTCCTTAGGCCTTTAGGCGCTGGATCTCCACATCCTCCCGTGTTCAAGAATCACACCGTTGATGGGTAATATTTGTTCAGACGACGGATTGACTATCGGACAGCCGTTGGATATCTTGTGAGAGCGACTAGTATCCATTGCGTTCGTCGAATTTTCCTGCGCTACCCACTTTGACTGACGTCCTGCCAGAAGGCAGGAACCTCCTGATCTGACTCTCGAGCGTAGTTGACCCTCCCCTGGTTCTCATAGTTTACCGCGTATCCAGGCTTGAGTTTACGAGCAAGGAATCAACAGTGCGCTCGTCCATGCGAAATGCCTCGTGAACACATTCCACCTTACGGTTCGGACACTACCGGAAGTACTCTGCATGATCCCCTCCTTTCTCACCGAAGAGGACTTGTTTTCGGCCTCCCGTGTTTTGTCACCACTGGTGCTTGGTCCTGGTCTTATCCCTATCCCTGTGGACCCGGATCTCTTGCCGTCGTGTGCTCCAAACAATCGCCAGTCTCGAGATTCAAATCCCTACCAATCCAGCTGGAACCACCACTTCCGAGGAGAGTTGGCTGGATTCGAGGGCAGATTGGGTGGAGAGTGATGGGGAGAATAAAGGATATTCCCGTTCTTAAATATGTTTCGGCCGTCATCGCAGCCCTCGTCCAAGTAATTGAGGGAGATGCCAAAACGGAAACAAACCCTCTGCCAGAAAAGGAAAACGGGACCCTCCATGAAAGCAGGAGTAGTGTTGCCGCGAACTGAGCTGAGCTGAGTTGAGTCAAGCTGAACATGAGCTGGCTCACTGCAGCTCACTGATTGGCGCCAGAATTTTGAATTACATCGGATGTTATATCTCCCATAAATGGGAATGATTTGTCATGCCCAATTGAAAACGTGAGCTGAGCCATCAACAACTCACTGAGCCATCAACTGAGCTGCTCAGGTCGCGACAACACTAGTCCACGTCGTGCACAAAAAAAAATCAGTCCGAAGTCCACGTGAGGTCGACTCCCCTTCAATCAAAACCATCCAAGATCGATGGGCGACGTTTGTTCAGGCGACGGGTTGACTGTCAGACAATTGGTAGACATCTTGCGGGAGCGACTCGTGTCCATTGTGTCCGTTGACTCTTCAGCATGCATCGTCGACTTCGACTGACATACAACCAGCCAGCGCAAGCCTCATGATCTGTCTCTCGCAGAGGTGCGCCGTTGATCCCCCCTCCCTCCTCGTGCCTTACCGTAGGTTCAGGCTCAAGACTATGAGCAATGGATTAACGATGCGCTCGTCCATGCGAGATATCTCGTGAACTCGTTCCATGTCACCCTTCGGGTACCGCCAGAAATCTTCGGTGTGATCTCCTCCTATCTCACAGAGGAGGACGTGTTCTCGGCCTCGCAGGTTTGCCATCACTGGCGCTCGATCCTGATCTCAACCCCATCCCTGTGGACCCGGATCTCTTGCCGTCGTGTTCCCCGAACGATCGTCAGTCTCGGGAGGTGTAAATCCTTGCCAATCCGGCTACGGATTGAATCACCACTTCCGACTGCGGCCCTCGAGAATATTCTACTCCTCGGGAACAAGGTCGCTTCACTGACCGTAACCCGCGAACCTGACCAGATACCTCTGTTGGACCAGCTGCTCATCTTTTCCAGACCATCCGTGGAGCAGTTGCACATATACTCCGAGAGGATGATCGGGTGGAGAGCCGGAGAGGAAGCAGTGCATAACGTTTGGCAAGATTTGCCGTCCCTCCGCGAACTGTCCGTTTGTCGATACTCGATCCCAATCGAACAACTTGCTGCCCCGAGCCTCGTCCACCTGGCTCTAGAAAACACAGGAGCTAACCGGAACGTCATGGTCCGATCAGTTTTGGATATGCTCCATGGCTGTCCTCTATTGGAGACCCTTCTCATCATTTACTCGAGCGTCTGGGGGGGCACGACTCACGATCACTCCCCCGTCCGCCTCCAAAGCCTCCGCAGCCTAGAGCTGGGTCCATACGAGGTCCACTCCGAGTTGACAACCTACCTTCAGTTTCCCCCAGGCATCGCAGTAGGCCTCCGGGAAATGCCCCTTCCTGATATACATGGCGATACCCCGCCAGGAGTGATGGCGACGATACAACACGTGCTAGGAAGGATTGGCCTCCGCTGCATCACACTTGCGGTTCCCCCGCGTTCCAAGCCGGGATCGGAACTCCTTATTCGTTTCGATGGGCTGGAAGGCTCTCTCGAAATGGCCGCCCGCGGCGTGTTCCCTGGAGGAGTTCAGAATATCCTATCCAGCCCAAGAGGGGTACTATTTTCTTCTTCGCCCCCCATTGAGGACGTGAGGGAGCTACACATCATTGGCTGTTCCTTCGGCGATGGTCAAATGTTCCACCACATATATGCGGCCATGCCAAACCTCACCTCCATCTCCTTCTTCCACTGCAAGGGACGTAACTTGTTGGGCCTACTTTGTTCAACCAGATATTCGTCACCTCCATTCCCACACCTCGAACGCATCATGATTCTCGGATCAACATCGGGGTTGAAGGATATTGCGAGGAGAAGGAGAGACTACAATGTACCACTTAGAACCCTTGTGATTGGACGAGGGCCTATGGAGTTTGGCCACAACCACCTGGACGGAGATGCTGAACTAGGGGGACTCGTGAATGGCCTACACATTGGGTGTCCAACAGAGGTCTTGGAGTGGGAAACAAGGAACGAGATTCTGAATATCTGGTCCGCGACTGGGGTTCCTGGTTCGGTGAGTCCGAACGAGTACCTGGAGATACTTGGCTAAGTCCGTTCCGCAGCACATTCTCAATAAAATGCGTGGGACATTTAAATTTTATCGGCTCGATGCTCCTGGGCAAGGTATATGAAAACGCTTTCTGACAAATACCGTCCCATCCTCGAGCAATAAGGTTGGAGTTCACGTCTGGGTCGAATGCTGACCAACCCCACTTTGATTCATTTTTGTAATTGCGAAATGTCGCAGATAATCGATAATCCATCATGCTTCCCCGAACAAAAACACGACTACCCAAGTAGTAGATCGCTTGTTATCGTGGTACTAACTCTTGGGCCAGTAAGGCGATTCCCGCCCAATTGATAGTGAGCAATGGCTTCTCGAAATTGTTGACAAAATCGGACCCAGCGAACAAAGTCCAGCCAACTTATCACTCGATCACGTGCATCACGCAAGTTACGTTCGACAAGTCTTGTCACCTCCCCGGAATCCCTCCCCTTATCCACAAACCGAGCTACTGTACCTTTTATAACAATCCCTGCGGTCGCTCCTTGATATCTTCCAATGTGCTGTAAAGATCGTCGACACGGGCGGGCACGACGAACAATTTGGAAGCGTACCCTGACCAACCTATGTGTCGTTTCATCCCCCCGGGGTCTCCACCGACCGTTGTCGTGGTAATGTTTTGTGATATTGCTTGGCCAAATGAGGAATAGAGCCCGTTCCAAGCTCCCGGAAACATCCCGTACTGTAAGATTGTGTTTATTTTCACGAGGCACACACGCCATGTACCACCTCAACCAGGCCCGAGTGAAGCAGCAAAGCTATTCAAGACAATACCTACGTCTAATCCGCCCGCCCTAACGTTCTCATGTAGAAGTCTGGATCGTGTGGTATCGGATCCTCCTCGCCCACGGGTGTCCTAGCGTCCGATCGCGACGTCTGGTGTGCTTGAACTTAGTGTGACATAAAAGAGAGGGACTTCACCATAAAGACTAGCGATGATCATGGAATCACTGCCGTTGTCATTGCCGGAGTAACCGCATCTGTTGCCATGGCCCGCTGGCGCTAGATACCAGAACTGCCTCTCGTCTGACTTGAATGGCCGCCTCGGGGCCGGGTTGGATGGATCTCCTCAAGAGGGATCGGAGAACGTAGGAGCGGGCTCATGTTCCTGATTCCCTTCGAGGGGATTGAGGAACATGTGTGCCAGTCTGGAGAACACCTCCCGGTTCTAAGGGGCGGCAGGGTCGGGGACGGGGTGAAATTGTGTTTGAGGAGAAACAAATCTTCTGTTGTTCCAAGGCATTGGCCAATGAAGACTATTCCCAGAACTATTGGTTCTCGATGTGCTGCGCCAGTCCGTCAGTAGTTAAGAAACAGGATAAAAATTGGACGCTCGAGCGAAAACTCACCCAGCAGATCGCACTGTAAGAGTCAACGGAAGGAAATATGTATGTTGAAATCACATTTGTACGGGTTTTCTGTGGTCGGTCGCAATGTGCGTTAGGCTATGAGGGATGCGGGAGGTGAACCAACAATTGATTCAGGGAAGATTGTCCTCGAAGGACAATCAACCCTCCGGATCTGTGGTGGTAGCAATGGGTTTTTTCCCCTTACTTCCTTGTTCCGCAACCACGCGGATAACACGAGGGCCCGATAGACGTCCGTGTGACGCCCCTCCGTGCGGGGGGTTGCGCGCGCACAGTGGGAAGGGCCAGGGCTAGCGCTGATTAATGAATTTCAACCAAAAAGTGACAATAAATGTTGGGAATTGAACGCTGAAGTGCACCAGCACTGACCTTCCCCGTGGCGTATGCCTTCTTCCTCAATACGCTCTATCGTTGGCGCCCAGACAATCAAATAATCAAGAGGTACGGCACGTTATTGGGGTACGAGTACCAGGTTGGCGGAAAATGGGATAGACCCGGAGGGAGCATCACACATGCCCATCGACAACCTTTCTGCCGAGTAACCGAAGGTTTTGAATGGAGAATTCAACGCTTCAACCCAAGTTTTGGTCGATTGTCTCCTTGTCGAGCAAAGCGAGGGGTCGGCCCGTTGGTGCGTGTCCAATGCATGTCAAAGGGGACGGACACACGTAAGCGATTAGGAACCCCGGATCACACTTTTATGATATTTCGATAGGGGAATTCCGGGGCTCTGAGCCCGATGCCAGTGAATATGGCCGCCTATTGTGCGTAACGTGCGGGGTGCGGGATGGAGGTACACGTCAGTTCAACGCACTTACTAGGTGGTGCGGCTGAGCAAACTCGAGAGTCCCACGGTCCGAGCGGCTCAACTTGGGGAGGTCGACGGATGGGGGCCGGCGTTCCTCCAGGCCCCCTCATCCTTTCCGGCCCCATAAACGCCGGCTATTAGTTCACCGACCCCTCGTGTAATTAATCCCCAAACCCGCTTATCGTACCCGGGATCTTATCGAGGGTTCCCAACTCACATGAGGCACCAATTACGGATCATTCGATCAATTCCAACTATCCGTACCACCAGTCACCACCCGCTCGGGACTCGCGCCACCTCCCAGACAAAAGAGAGAAAGGTCAACAGGCAGTGCATCACTAGATCAACTAGATTAAATACAGAATGCGGTATTGATGGACAAAGGGATCGATTATAGGGCAATTCCAGCCCGGAGCACTGAGGCACCCGCTGTGCAAGCACCCGTCGTCAGACTCGGCCGCTCCCGCGGTTGCGTCTAGTTCGTCCGTCGAATTTCTTGTAGGGGATGTGGAAGCTCCGATCCTCTGGCCGCAAATCCTCCTCGGTCGCAGGTCTTCCCCAGCATGGGACTTTTCCGCGGTTAACTTCTAGAGCATCGTTACACGCCGGGGACCCTCTGCAATGCACGATGACCGCGTCGCTGCGCCTGAACCTCCACCCCAGGTTACGACAGGTGTTCGTTCGGTTCGGGCATATGTAACCATAGCGAGTCGGAAAGTGATGATTCCGATGTCGCTGGACCTGCCTCGACTCCGTGTGCCAGTAGGGGCATTCCCCTACCCGACAAAAGAGAGGAGCTTCACCGCGGAGGTCGGCGATCTCCTCGATACCGCTGTCGTCGTTGCTTCCACGAATGTCGCCGTCTCCCTGTCCGTGCCCGTGCTCGTGGTTGTCGCCATGTTGGTAATTGTGACGGCTGCTAGACTCCGGGGCTGGCTCTGGTCCAGATTTGGCAGCAGGCTTGTGCGGATGACACCCAGAGGTGTCAAAGGGAATATACCGATTCTAAGGGATGATGGGGTCAATAGTGGGGTGGGGTCACGTTCGAGGAAAAATGACCTCTTGTTCTCCCAAGGCGCCAGCCAGCGAGGAATGTTCACGGAACCATGGGTTCTGGATAGCCTGTGCCTGTCATCAGTCTTCAAGAAACATCGACCGCTCGAGCGAGAACATACCCAGGCTGTTGGGTTATAGAAGGGAAACATTAATGCGAGTGGACTGGCGCTCGCAGGAGGGAGCAAGGAGCGAGAGATATGCTGAACTCGCATCCTTCAAAAACGTCGATTGCCATTTATACACGGAGGAGTGCACCTGGGGGCAGTCGCGTGAGAATGCGACATGTGGTTAAGGGGTGGATTCGGTGTAGGTCTCCGAAGGCCTGCAGGCACTTGTGTCTGTGGTGATAGCAAGACTTTCATTTTGGCCTTTGCTCATGTTCCAGGGTATAAAAGAGTAGGAATCGCCGACTGTTTTCGATGTGACTGGGAAAAGCAATATGCGCATGTGAGTTGTCGAAAAAATGCCAATTTCCAGAGGTGGTCGACCTTTCCGTTAATGCTGGACATACATCTTCACCCTTCATTCTCCTGTCCTCGGAGAACCATGAGGCACAATAGGTGACCAGGCATCAATGGTACTAGTCGGGGCTTGCTTTTCGCACGTAAATGGCTCTCCGCCCCCACAGCTACCGACACGTTCGTAAGGACACGATGCACCGGCAGAGTCCGGTAGTCCTAAGAGAGGAACCGGTTAATGCGCAGGTGGTCATAAGTTCAGGTATCGCGGCGTCTCACCCTCTGCAGGTGGAGGGATCGCAGGATGAGGACACGTGACACAAGAAGGTTCCGGTCGGACCCCCACGACAATCCAACCAGCCCAGCTAAAGCATCCGACCAACTCAGTTCTGGTCAGAGTGACGGCAGTGACGGCAGGCGCCACCAAGGTAGTCGGGATTACAGTAGTGTTGCCGTGAGCTGAGCCAGCTCAGTCCGATGGCTCAGCTCACGTTTTCAATTGGGCTGACAAATCATTCCCACTTATGGGAGATATAACATCCGAGGTAATTCAAAATTATGGCGCCAATCAGTGAGCTGTAGTGAGCCAGCTCGTGTTCAGTTTGACTCAGCTTGATTCAGCTCAGTTCGCGGCAACACTAGTCGAAATGGCTTACAGTTTGCCGGGTGATCTGGGGTGATCTCAGGTCTCGAGGCTGGTGCAAGCATTGATTGGGTTTGATTACAGGTGTTGTGTTTCCGCCCCATTCACCTACACAAGGCAATGTCAGCTGTTCTCTGACTCAAATCCACGCGCCCGTCTGCCTCACTGCAATCTGCGTAAATACGCGAAAGACGCAGGATGGAGAGAAGCGCTGAGCTCGCGATCACTTGTGAACGCCAGATTTTTCACAGTGATAAGCGAGCACTTGGCTTCCGGAAGTGTGCTCCTCATCACGTTGAAAATGATCGAAGCGTTTGTTGATGCCCGTTCGGGTGCCGGGTTGTTTGAGTCGGTACGTCGATCGTCCTCCGAACCCCCCGGCCAAGATCCCTTCAATCCGGACCCCATTTCATTGCGGCTCTTGACACATAGGGATCTGGCGGCAACCTGAGCCTTCTTTGCAGAAAGTCGGGGAAGATGTACACTGATTTCTCTGTCTGATTCGTCCCACCCCTCAAGACCTCACTCCCCAGAACCACCACGGGGGTCTACAGTGCCGTTAAGTACACTTCTACAGTTTCCCCACCTCGGAAAGCTCGGACGGGACCGCTCCCTCCTCCTTTGTGATGGACAATACGCGGTGATGCCCTTAGACTGCGCTCGGAACCCTTGTTATCCCTCATGGCCTCAGTCCTCCCGATCGTCAAACTTTATTACTCGTTGGCTTCAGGTAAGCCCTGAGGTAGCCTGTAGAGTACCCTTCCCAGTTGACTCGTTGCAAGGGCACATGACGAGAACATCAAGTGGAGCACAGAACTTCCTCACCCAAGCTCAGACTCGATTCATCGAAGACATGGATCCCTCCAAAGACTAAGAAAGACACGGCGCCCGCGCCAAAAGTTACCATCCCTTTAAGAGGCAAAGCAGGAAGATAGGTCCAGCGCCAATACCTCAGGATATGACAAGCATGCCTGCGGTACAGAGGAGCGCTAAGAATGCCGGAGACACAAGAGTGGGGCCACTAGTGCCCTACCTGAAGTTTCTCTAATCCCGGGGAGAACGCGAAGAGTAGTGGAAACTAGCGCCCCAGAGCGCCGTCATGGCCCGTACGTGAAACCACCAGCCTATCATTTCACAACCATTAACCACACGGTGCTGTAACAACATCATCCAACATTCCCAGCATTAAATGTTGGCGACGGTCCGGGTACGTCATTCCAAAATACCCGCAACCCACGGATCATTTGAGCGCCCTTCCGGGGGAGGAGCAGTGAAGTCCATTCGTGCATGAGCAGAGAGCTAAATCATCTAGTGGGGCCCGACCCATGAAGCCATGGATCACCGGAATTGCACACCCTGCGTGCCATTATCAATCCCATGAGGAGGAACAGGTCCCTGGTCATTTAGTCACCGTACTGTCGCCGGTTCGTTACCGGCGACTATTGTTACCCGGTTTTTCGTACTGAATTTCACTGCTCCTCAGGAAGTCAAGGTTGTTTTCAAATGGGAGGTGTGTGGGTGGAACGCTTGGTTTCTTCTGGAAGGGGATCAGAGTCAATAAAGCAAATTCAGAGCGTTATGCCGTATCGGGGGTGACCTCTTCGCTCTGTACACGCCGGGCCACCTCTCCGGTCGGAAAGGTGGCATAGACGAGGGACATGTAGTGTCAGTGCTTCTCAACGTCCATCTTATCACACCTGATGTACACTAACCCATATCGCATACACCGGAGATGGGCTGTAGGTGGTCAAAACTGCGCCCATGAACGCGCGTCGTTCACTTCTCTCTTCTCCCAGCAACGCTGAGAAACTATGGGCGGCGCTCAGCTGCCCAGTGGTCATCAGACTCCAGCAATGAACCTAATCTAGCGCCCAAGGTCAGCGCTTCAGCAATTTCGCACAAAATTTCCCAGCCATTCGGAGTACGGCCCCGGAGAGGGGGAGCTTGTCAAAAGTGCTTGATGCTGTACTCGAATTGGCGCCTTTATTGGCGCACCATTGCAATGGTCTACCTCAAGCCATTGGTGTAGGTTCGGAACGGGAGATTTTCAGGGGTCGGCGCTCGAGCCTCAGGCCTCAGGCTCCGACGAAAAGAGGGCTTGTATCTGGCAGATATCTCGTTAGCAAGTGCACGTAATCAATCTGTACAATTTACATGTCCGTATCGGTGATCTGTTCACCGCGTTTCGCGATTCTCAATCTACGTGCGCTAATTACCCTGTCCTAATCCTTATCCGGATCTTCGGCCGGAACAGGAGGTTCGAGAGATGGCAGTTATCCAAGGTACGTGTGAGGCCCTGGTTGGACCCCTCGAGACGGGTAGAAGGTCTGCGGTTGTTGGCGCGTTCCTTGTGTGATTCCAAAGACTCCA
>Ga0307517_10009293_pt1 | contig 13966 bp, 17 predicted proteins | sample 23_EM_MG_FD_194515 | JGI IMG/M metagenome (GOLD analysis project Ga0307517, IMG submission 194515) | Populus trichocarpa ectomycorrhiza microbial communities from riparian zone in the Pacific Northwest, United States - 23_EM | ecosystem: Host-associated > Plants > Roots > Unclassified | place...
AGATACCCGTGGCCTTGAAGGGATGTTCCTGATATGGCTGCAACTTCAAGATACCTGGGCATGCCTTTTATGTATTGAACAACTGTATTAGAACTATAATTACTTCTTTAACGACTACCAGATCCGCTTTATGTAAATTTATCGAGATAACACAATAAAATATGTAGAAGACATAAAACCACGAATTCAACTCAATATTTCACGGGTGTGGGACAGATTTCAACGATTCTGTCGTTTGAACGGTCCAAGCCTCAATTTCTTCGAGGGGCGCTTCCTGCCATTTTGAAGAAATCTGCGACGTTGAGGCTTAGTAGTGTAGGATGGTGATGAGATACGACCTACGGCATGAAGTTGGGTTACCATTTCTAAAACCCTTTCATTCGCTTCATCTGCCGCTTGCACCTTCTCTTGGAACTCTGCTACCAACTCGCGATTCTCCCGCTCGGCCTATGTAAACAGCTGAGCTCCTTTGTGGCGGCCAGTGCATCCGAACATACCTCAGCAATCAAACCCTGCAATCTTTCTGCCTCAGATTTCAGGATAGGTACCGTGCGCGCAGAAACGGCAGATTTCGGGTCGAGGTCTGGTTTCCAAGCATCTTTGGTTTCATCTCTCTGAAGGTTGCGCTCCTTTGCTTCAGTGACGATTTTGTGCAATGTGTCGATATTTTCTTGAACGTTGTAATCTCTGAACAATTTATCTAAATCACGCTCAAAAAAAATAAGGAATGGCACCGATTCAACCAAATCGTACATAGCTTACAAAATTTTGGGCCTCGATATAGTCTGATATACTGTTAAACGTTGCTGAGGAGCCATTCTTGTCCTCCTCGACATACTGAGGAAAACATTCTGCAAAGTCTTCAAATCTGGCTACATTAAACAATTGCTGAGAGCATAAAAGCCTAACTCACGTCCATTTGTGTGCAGAGCGCTGAACTGCCAGCTGGAGAGCTGAGTGGAAGTGTGTCCAACGCCGACTTCCTGACTGGTTGCTGAACATGATTTCGTCGCGTGACCGTGACGGTACGTGCAACTTGTCACAGCATATATTGGTTATCGCACCACTGGGATTTGAGGAAGCAAGGGATAAGTATGATAACGGGTTTCAATGAAGAACAGCTGAACAACTGGAAGAACGTAGTAACACGGAGCATTGTGGAAAAGACAAATTGGGTGTCATGATTCTTAGTAGTAGTGTATCCATGGGGTGCGACCTGTTCAGTGTTCGCGATGCATTTACCCCTGTAGTCACTAAAGCCATGGACGTGCTAACACAGCTGAAATTATCCAATCGGGGACTGTGGAGAGCAGATTCTCATCCCGGGAAGATCTCGATTTGGTGCGTTACACAGACGACTGATCAAACCATTTACTGTAACTTGAACATATTCTCTCACTGACACCTCAAAAAGTTCCTATCTTCTCGATGGTTCCTCTAGATGATCGAATTTTTACTGAAAGGGAATGATGACATGGCCAAAACCTTTCACGAGTTCTTTGACAAGCAGATAGAGGGCAGTTCTATGAACAAGTCTTTAGCCATGCTGCTTACTGGAGTATGGTGCCGTGAAGCGGATATTTTTTGACAAGATGAAGACGGTAAATAAACCGGCATCTAAAAAGTAGAACGTGCAGGACTTAGCATTGATTGCTTTAATGTACAAGGATCTGACGGACCCGTTTCAATTGTCGTTTCCGAGGTTGGTACCGCATGAATACCCTGTATATGATAATGGCTTGATATTCAAGTGCGCCGAAGCATCCTAACCCACTGTCGCACTACACTGTCTGAAATTGATCCAGCAAGCACACTGTCCCAAGGAAACCCGCCAACCGATAATGAAACTATTTGGTCCACTCATGATTTCAAGTAATTCTGTAAGTAATATACATCCCAAAATGCAAAAGAAAAGAAAAAAAGGTGAAAAATTTTTACTTCGATTTCCCAGTCGAAATCAAACCAAAAAAGCCCTGCACCATATTCGACGCCCCATGAGCAATGTTGGACACATTAACATGATGCTTATGATCCCCATTCTCCTGTACTCCAGCAGGAACACTACCTGGAGGAGGCGGTGTCGGAGAAGGTGAAGTGCCAGGCCAACCACCCGGCATAGGGCCCGTCGGACGCAAATACTGATTGCTGTTCGAATGACCCACTGATGGCCCATAAAAACTCTGTTCACCCGGTCGACCGGTGGAAGAAGAAGGTCGTGGATAGATATTGTCGGCGGGTGCACCTGTCGACGGGTTCTTCTTCTGTGGTCGAGGGTTGTAGACGGCGGCGGGGTTGGGGTATTGGGCAGGTGTTATCGTAATTTGTTGTTTGGAGTCAACAGGATACCTGGGGGGTGGGTTGGCCGCCTGTTTTGATGGTGGGCGTTGGATTTTGGTTGGTTTGTTGGATGGCGAACCACTTAAAGGTGTGGCAGGTGCAGGTCGTGGATTGGGTTTTTGTATAGCCGTTGAGGAAGACGAAGCTATGTGTACACAGTCATTTTGCTATTCAAAATAATTTACAAGGGTTGTCACCAGCCTTTTTTATCTTCCTTCTTATTACTGGAATTCTTATTGCTCTGCTTGTCATTTCCAACTCCCTTGGGTTGTAGTTCGGGCATCGATATTTTGCTGAGGTGAACGGTGAGATTTTTCGGCGGCGCATACTTGCTCTTCTTCTCGTCGTCGAGGTTGATAATCCGTGGTCCTTTTCTTTGTTCCTTCTGGTCATAAAGGACGTACTGATGCAGACCTTCTTCTTCATCCAGCCCTATAAGTAATACATGGTCAACTTTTCCTTCCTCGGAAATGAAATATCATACCTGCTTTGTGTCTTATTCGTTTGGTTTCTTCCACAACTTGAAGAACTTTCGGAACTTGCTCCGCCTCCGCAGACTTGAGTGTTATGAAAAGCATTGCATCGTCCTGCAAACGACATGTGAGTTCCAGCATTCCTCATGACACAGTCTGTCCAACAAACCTGAAGTAGCTTATTACAATACTGAGCATATTCCCCCACACTTCCTTCATCGCTAATGATGATTTCATTATATTCTCCTTTCACCGCTTGCATCTCCACAATCCTCTCCACACCAGTCCTAGGGGCAGGTTTAGGCGGTGTCGGAGGTGGCAAATCATTCGTTTTATGCAAGACCGATGCAACCCGACTCATCGGTTTGCTAGGTGACGTGGGCTCAGGCGAGTTAGAGACTTCGTGGGCATCGGAGAACGTCAGCAGAGCGGTGAGAATGACGATTTCGAGCCCCTTGCGATCATCAACGTCGAATCTATCAGTCAAGAACTTCAGAAGAATGATTCACATCACATTCGATAGGCAGACTCGTACCGATTGAGGTTATAATCCAAGATCTGGACAGTCGTCGTCTTCAGACGGCCTGAGGCTTCCTTGGTGATAGAGACAATAACAGGAGGATCAGGTTTTCGGAGAAGGAAACACTCCTCGCGCTTCCATTCGAGTTCATGGCTGTTGAACAAAACCCGGTCTGTGAGGCCCAAATCTTACTTAATTACAACTTGGGCGTTGTACTCACTCTTCCCACTTGAAGGACCATTTGAACGAGTATCCGCCAGTATACTTCAGTTCGACAGAGCAGGTAGGATTACATAGCTCTATCGTCTTCACTTTGCTAGCCGCAGTCGGGGCAAATGCAGTCGCCAACAGTGATGCAGTCGTCGGGTCTATCGCAAATCCTCAGCGATCATGCAATTTGATAATAACCGATGGAGGACATACCATAGAGCTCAATCTTGTACTCGGAAATTCCAGTCACCCGCTGCTTTCGATAATGCACTGTTCCAGAAGGGTCCACGAGGTCTATCACGTTGGGATTGTCTTGATGAGGCGTAAACGACAGCGTAAACAAGTTCTTGTCCAAGCTCATTGTCTTTGAAATGGTAGGAAGGGTATCAAGAGTAAGAAAGTTAAGAGACGCTGAATGAGTGTGATCAGGGCTAGACGCAAGTCCAAATTGCCTGCGGCATCGCTTTTCGGCGCCCGTGACCTGCACGGATAGCTGTAAATCTGAAGTACCAGGTTTACAATCCCAAGGTCCGAGTAAAACGTGTATTACGATGTAGAGGACATCCAGGGCTAACTAAGCAATACTCTAAACTGCGGTTATTCCCTGCTAGCGTATAAACCTAACTTCAACCTCCCGACAATGTCTGAAGTAAAATAGTTGACATACGAATGATTTTGCGGGATCACGGACTTGCAAATTTATTTGCCACCAGTCGTACCCATACCCATCGCGGATTTGAAGGAATCGTATATCCACCATTGGAAACCAGTAAGGGTACCAATCATGAGGACACGGGTGCCCAAGCCCTTTGTTGCAAGACCGACAAAACCAACCTCTGAGGCAATCTGACCAATGGACTTGCCCTTGTTGGCAACCTTGCCAAGTTGCGAGACAAGTGAATCAGCAGGGTGTGAGACGATGGCGCAGACAACACCAGCGAGATAACCGGAGGCGAAAGTGACTCCAAGTTGGGTGCCCTTGCCGTAGGTTTCTTTGGGCTCAACGAAGACATGGGTGTAGAAGAGCTGGACAATCTTTTCAAAGAAAAAGAATTTGGCCATCGTGTAGGGAATCTAGTGGGAATGCGAGTGAGTTAGTTACCTATCTTAGGTGTCTGAGTGGAGCATACCTGACGTGACCAGAGAGGGACAATAGAGCCGAAGGGGAAACGGGTGTCGACCTTGGTTCGGCGCATCTCTGCCCATGCGGCGCCAAAGGCAGTGGGGAAAGTACCGCTGGGGCTTGTCTGAATCTTGACTTTGACCATTTCGAGAGGGCAAAGGGCGATATCAGCGAATACCTCAGCAGAGGCAGAACCAGCAAGCCAAATAGCGGGCTTGTACTTCTCAGCATTCTCCTTTCCAGCGAGGTTCATGTAATAGTCCTTGAATACTTCGTAAAGGCCGTATTTGAACATCCCTTGCAGAGAGTAGCCAATGAATGTGGGAGCAAAGCCCTTCCAGATACCGCGCGAGCCCTCCTCTGCGACGAGAGTTTTGAGACCGGAAGAGAGACCGGTGTATTTTGCAGGGTTTACCTTAAGGTAGTGTTAGGCAATTTGGAAATGCAAAATTACAGCACAGAAACCATACCTGCATGTTGCACTTGGCGACATCGAGGGGAGTAATGCCAGCATGTGTAACGCCGCATGCGAGGATACCACCAAGCATACATTTGGCATAGTATGAGGTGTCGTGAGGGACAGGGCCGAGATACCTTTGGAATGGTGAGTGGACGAGATACAAAAATTGCAAGAAATGGTACCTAGCATCCCAGGGTTTTGAAACCGACATCGTCTAAAGAAGTCTATAGGCTGCAGGGAGAACACCCGTAGTTGTATGTTGTGGAAGCAGAGAGAGTTGCCAGCACGTCGTCCAAAATCTTTGCGCACCGTCATCGGCATGTCCCGAGTTGCTCCGAGCCAATCGCTTTGCGCACGATTCCTCCGGCCCGGAATTGAAGACCATTACATATACTAAGTAGATGGATGACTCAAATCCAATTGCACATTCGTAACAACTGCCATTCCAACTGTTAATTCACGGTTGGTAATTCGGCTCTTTAACATACAGACTGCCAATCCTGAGCCGAATTGCCCGGTCACAGGCTTTATAAGCGTGCAGCGATATTCGGAGCTACTGGTACATGGCTCCTGTTCTGACAATGACCAAGCCACTCGCGAACACCTTGTCTCTCAACGGGAGCCAAAAGCATTCTTCTTCGACGGCTCATTCGATATGGAAACCATCAAAGCTCCGAAATACGCCTACACGGGAGATCTTCTCATTCGACTCAATGGAGGACGCACTCACGGCTTTCGCTGCAGGCGAGTTTCTCGTCGTCATGGATGATGAAAGCAGGGAGAACGAGGGGGATCTCATCATAGCCGCATCTCAATGCACCACCGAAAAGATGGCTTGGATGATCAAACATACAAGGTTTGTCGATCCATGATCTGCTCTTCATTAGTTTATCTATCATGTTTGTTAGTGGATATGTCTGCATCGCTCTTCCAGGAAGCCGGTTGGAAGAGCTTAACGTTCCGATGATGGTCCCAGAAAACCAGGACAGACATCGTACGGCCTATACAATCACTGTAGACTACAAACATGGTACGTTTTTCCCCTTTTACGATATCTCCACTATTCGCTTAAAAGCTCAATTCCGTAAGAGACCACCACCGGCATTTCAGCACACGACCGCAGCCTTACGGCACGCGCACTAGCCTCCCCTACATCTCTCCCTACGGACTTCAATCGTCCAGGCCACATGGTCCCTCTTCGCGCCCGTGAAGGTGGCGTCCTCACTCGCAGAGGTCACACCGAGAGTGCAGTCGATCTCTGTGCTCTGACAGGTCAATCCCTCGCAGGACTCCTGTGCGAACTAGTCAACGACGATGCTCAAGGAACGATGATGAGACGCGATGACTGCAGAGCATTTGCAGATCGCTGGGGACTGAAAATGATCAGCGTGGAAATGTTGGCAGAATGCAAGAAACTTGCACTTGCTCAGGCAGATTGAGAGTCTATAGAAGGGACTATTTAATATCGACGGAAACTTTTGTCAAACTTATCTACTGTCAAAGGTTACTCAATTACTATTAGTCTATATTGTGAGTATCGTGACAGTCACGAACTTGGGTGTCTTCCCTTACCACATGGAGGTCACAAAGAGTACAGAACCAAAGATCAATGTATCTCTTGAAGAGCATCTCTTGGTCAGTCTGAAGGCCATTCTTCCCATCCTCCCTGAAACCATCAAACAAAGTCTCGAGAAGTATATAAACGGGCCTTCACTGTATATCCCATATTCCATTCTCGCGGACATTTCCAAGTGGTCAAGAACCGACGAAGGACAGGCGACGCTCAATGCAACAGATCTGGATCCCGCCTCATACACCACTGTCGCCTTACTGGCTGGTACTTTGTCTTCTCCAGAACGGAAGTTTGGAAACTACGTCCCACCCAAAGATGCGGATGAAATTGCTGTTGAACGCGCCCGCGAGAGAAAGGCTATCACAGCTCTTGCGAATTCTATGCTCAGCGTCATTGCTGTTGGTGTTGGTGCATATTGGGCTTCCGAAAAGACTGGGTGGAAGAATGAGTGGGTATGTCCTCGTTTACATAAAACATCCTTGCATTCATACATTTACTGTGGAACTAGCGTGCTCTTTTCGCTCTTTTCGCCGCCATGGTCGTCGCCGCCTCAGAAGCGGGATTGTTTCTGATTTGGCAATGGCGAAAGACGACGGATTTAACGACAAAAACTCAGCGGAAACCTACCTTTCAAGATAAAAAGGTCGACCCTACCCCGGAAGCGAATGAGGCGCCTAATGACATCGACACTCTCGACAAAAGCAAGACAGTGCGACGTAGACGGAAGTGAAGTTTTGGTCCTCATTGGATCGACTTGGGAAATAATACACACTGTGACCGAATTCTTATTACGGAATTCGTCTGCTCTACTGAATCGGATGGGTGTCAAAGAGAAACCAAGAATGCATGGGCAGAGAACGACCTCTCAAAGCAACAAGACGTCATCTACAACAAAGTCCGCAACTCTGGCATCACATCCCGAAAAGTATCCTTCGTAAGCTGCTGCTCCAGCCTAAGATTCGACGGCCAGTTCTCCTTGACCATGTCCGCCTTGGAATCTGGTATATCAAAGCGGATAGTTGCTTTTTGGAGGTGTGATTAGTAGTAGTGTGGTGTACTACGACACGTTTTTGCTTGTCGAACTTGAACAAAGAGGAAAAGCAGCTGAATCCTGCATCTGCATTCGAGTTTAGATAATATCATGAGAAGAACTCGCAGGTTGTGACCTTGCGCAAGAAAGCTATAGACCTAAGTTACTGGTGAGTAAAAAGCATGGGTTACGAACGAACCGTAAAACCTTCCGTGTTGGATAATAAACCACATTCTTTATCGACGGTCCTCGCGGAGAAACTGTTTTTAATACCGGTAGGATTCTGTTCCACAGACTTAATCTGGCGAAGGGCATGATGTTGTCATTATAAAGGGCTCTCTCGCATTGGAATCAGGGAGAGTATGAATATTACAGAACTTCGTCTGCTCTACTGAATCGGATGGGGTTGGCCAGAGAGAGAGAGAGAGAGAAAATGAATGTTGGTCCCCAAGAAACGTCATCTCTCTTTTGTCATCTTCTTCAACAAAGTCCGCAACTCTGGCACCACATCCCGAAAAGTGTCCTTCGTAAGCTGCCGCTCCAGCCTGAGATTCGACGGCCAGCTCTCCTTGGCATCGTCCCGCCGCTTCGTAAGCACATCCATGAGCGTCCGCTGTTTCGTTTCCTCGATTTGGGGTCGTGGACGGTGGTGTATTTTTTGTTCTGCTACGTCGAGCAGCTTTCGAGGGACTACGCGGATGAGGCGGGAGACTGTTGGACGCATTTCGTCTCTAATCTTTGTCAACAAAAAAAAAGAAACTTTTTTTTTTTTCAGAGACAGCTTACGATATTGAGTTGATGCTGACGGTCAGGGAATGAAATGATCACGTGATAATTGTATAAAAGCAAATTATCAAAGACGAAGTATTACTATTACAGTGGCGGGAGTGGTCTACGACATTGAGGACAGATATACTAAATCGAAAAAAAAACTCAGTCTTTTATTTTTTTCAGTAAGAATGAATATGCACCTTGATCAAAAGCCACTTGATCGAAGAATTTAGTTCAAGAAAAAAAAAAAAAGAATAATCATTAATAACTTTACCTTCTCCAAGCATTCCGTATGCTTACGAATCAAAAATCAGCAAATCGACTTCAACGCGCAATTATCCACTCACAAAGAGATGAAAACACGGTGCGAGACTGTAGTTCTTCCTTACTTTCGACGCCTTGAACATCTTCATAACCCGGCCCAGTACACTCGCCTTCCTGTCATCCGAGAGTAAAGGCGTCGAGACTTTCTCAGAGCACCGGTCCTCCAAGTCAAGAGACGACGAGCGAGGGGTGTCGACGGAAATGGCCTCCATGCAGATCGCACAATCACCCAGGGATTGTTCGGGATTGGCGGGACGGGGCATGTGCGGGTGGTAATTATAAGACTTTGTTTCCGTGAACTAGCAAATATTAGTTTTTTGAGAGATGTTTTGAGAATATTGAGAAGAACCTTTCCAGGTAGAAAAAATGCGGGTCCCAGAGCTTCTTGAAGAATCACTACAAATGCTTGAAGATAAACAAAAAGAGCGAGCAGCCAGACCCAGGCTGAACACGGGTGGGGGGGGGGGAGTAAAAAAAATCAATAATCAACCGAGGATGTGCAGTCACTGACATCGTGGTTCCACCTCCAAAACATTGCTCGGACAACCAAGAAAATCTGAATAAAAACGTCTAGATCAAGAAAACATACAAGAAGACACATGGCTCACAAATGGCGCTTAACAAACGACAGGTGGTGGTGCCCAGGATATAACTTTTGGAAAGACCACTGCTGCGGCCACGACGGACGGATCGGATGATTTGAGGGGCCCAGATGGAACAATACGTACTGGCGACAAAGATTAACGAAAGCAGTGGGGACATGATTACGCGGATGATAAGTGTTAGAAAGATAATTAATGTTAACCCTGGGGGATTTGGTCAGGCAAAATTGAAGTAGAGTTGTCATGTCCTTACACATTCTAGCTTGAGGATCAGTTCTGATGTGATGTATGAAGAATGCGAGAAATGAAGTTGGTGCGGCAACGGTGGTAGGTTGTTGGGTTCCAGTTGGAAGTCCGGAAGGCGGTGGGGTCGTATTTTGGATCTGCGGAGGTGGTGCAGCAAGGGGAGTGTGGGCCTCTGGTCCCTGAATCTGGTATATCAAAGCGGATAGTTGCTTTTTTGGTGTGATTAGTGGTAGTATCATATCAAGATAATGAAAACGTACAGCTTGAGAAGTAAACAAAATGCAAGCGAGGAAGGCTGGGGCGACTAATGACAGAGAGGTCCTTCCTTCAGCGAGGATGGCGAACGTGATATGACCAGCAAATGATACGCAATCCATCGTGGTCTGGGCCAAGAAGGTCCAACGTGAGACTCGTGATATACCGGATGCCGTACGACACGTTTTTGCCTGTCGAACAAAGAGGAAAAGCATAAACAAATAGCTGAGGGCAGTCAATCCTGCATCTGCATTCGAGCTTAGATAATATCATGAAGAGAAGACACAAGAACTCGCAGGTTGTGACCTTGCGCAAGAAAGCTATAGACCTAAGTTACTAGTCAGTGAAAAGCATGGGTTACGCATCAGAGAACGAACCGTAAACCTTCCGTGTTGGATATTTCGTATAATAAACCACATTCCTTGCTCACCAAAATACCATTTATCGACGGACCTCGGGGAGAAACTGTTTTGATACCGGTAGGATTCTGTAATTCATCTTCCAATTCTTTCATGAGATAATGTGGAACAGGCACAGAGTTAATCTTGGCGAAAAACGTAAAAGGGCACGAAGTTTGCTGGTTGTCGTCTGATGATTATTGAGTAATCGTATCTTCAGGAGCGGGAGGACGTACCAATTTCAGCCCTTTCTGAATCGACGACACCACTGTCTATCAAATTCTTCAGCTTTTCGATCCTTGCGTGGAGTTCTGGTTGGATCATCTGGGCAGTTAGAATCTTGAATTCTTCTGGAACCAGAGAAGGGAGAAGGCGTATGTCGATCTGACGACTAATGACGGTTATTGAGATAATCATCGAGAAAGAAGGAATCGGACCCAGGAGCCTCGGCAAAGCCGAAGATAGAGCCGTGTGAGATGAAGTGAACGGCTTCGAATTCGAGCTTCAAAGGTTCCGAGTGTGATGACTCTGACAGCTCCATTCTGCCCTGGTAATTGAGTGTTAGTAATTAGGAAAGAAAACAAAGGAGAAGGGCACATTGATGAGTGAAAACGAGCTCGAGTCGAATAGCTCTGAGACAGGTGGAGGCTTCTCGATGAGACTCATCGAGATTTTGGTGGGCAAACGTGAAACCGGGTGAGTGGTGTTTCCACCGTTGATTAGAGTGAGGTTGTTGAAGGCGACATCTCCGTGAATGTAACCGGTAATATTAGGGTAATAAGAATCGACGTTTGGATCGAGTATGGAACCGTGGATGTGGAATGTATGGAGTAGAGGAGAAATAGCAGGATCCCTTTCTGGCTATGCGAGGACAGGTTGGCTATACATGGAGGAATGAAAGGGAAATACCATGGTAAAATCTGAAGCAGAGTCATTCAACCAAGCCGAGTAGTTTGAAAGGTGGTGTGTCAAGGACTGCAGAGCATCTTGATAATGGTGGCGTGCCAGGAACTCGTCGCCATTGTGACTGGTCAGCAGATAAAGGACGACGAAGCTGGTGATGAAGAGGAGAGAAGTGCGAGATCGAGGGAGAGCAGAATCCTCATCGGGGGGGATTGAATCCATGATACGGAAGTAGCCGAAGCGGTTGTTGTTGTGACAACATGACTGAGAGTATAATATGGGATGACAGACAGAGAAGCAGGCCACGATGTCGCCGTACTCTACTTTTTTCAACTCTGGCCTGCACCGACGAAGCAGTCTCCCGTCCCAGAGCTCATCCAGCCGTAAATCGACGACTGCCTACTACCTCAACCTCCAGCGCCGAGATGAGCATGAGCACCGGTCCTTCCTCTCCCTCGATCTAGCCGAGTCCCGTCTCAGCGAACGCCACTTGCCCCAGGTTGCGATCTCTTGTCTCATTCCACCTGTCCCCGCTCTCCCTCCCCTCCCTGTCGTCTCCCCTCTCCACTCCACCACCATGCCGCCTGACCTGCCCCCGCCTCCCTACTCCATCCACCACACCCACAAGCGCTCGCCCCCCACTCTCCCAGAAATTCCCCTCCTCCCCGCCCTCCACTGCCCTCTCCCCCCCAAATCCCGCCCCCAACGTCCCCTCCCTGACCCTCCCTCCACCCTCACCGACGACCCCCGCTCGAGCGTCCTCACAAAACCCAAGCACCTCCGCTCAAACCTCGCCATCATCACCGACCCACACAGGCTCTCCAACGCCTCCGTCTCTACCGCCTCCACCCGCGTCCGCAGACGAAACAGATGGGACGCCCTCGACGCCCTCGAAGGCAGGCGAAAACCCTCCATCGACTCCTCTCCTCCCTTCATCCCCCCCGTCCCAAAGAGAAAGCCCCTCAATTTCGAAAACATCTTTGTAAACCCGTCCACCTTTGCAAATCCCATCCACTCCAAACCCGCTCTCCCCAACTTTATGAGCATGTCCGACGATTCCGACTCTGACCACTCCTCCCCAGAGGACTTCCTTCTCCCTCCTTCCGCTGTCCTCAACACCCTTTCTTATCTCGATGTCGACGACGAAGAAGAGGAAGGCGTTGTCTTGGAAGCCACCAGGTGTCCCGCTCCCTCCTCTCCTCCCCCTCCTACTATCCAGAGGACTTGGCTCAAGCCTACCACATCAACCAAACTCCCCGCTTCAACCTCTTCCAAGCACCTTCGCATCCCCAGACCCCGCAAACCCTCTGCCAGAAACAACCATAGCCATTACAAGAGCTTTATAGAGCTCGACATGGACGACTTGGTCGAGCCTTCCAACAGGATGCATCTGTAATTTTCGTTCTTTCTACCACCTATTTGCATTATATTACATATTAAAAACATTGCTTGACTAATGATCTCTGGAAATGTTGCTTTGTGCCCAAAAAGAAAAGCTGCTGTGCACGCCCTCGGCCCAGTTCTTTATTCAAATTACGGTTTCCGCGACGCCACCGCGCGTCCAGTGCCAAGTACTTTGTTTGAATGAATGAATGAATGAAACGTTGGTCCAGAACTTGTCGTGACGACGGTGCCGTATTGTCATACATAGAAAATTTGGGCACGTTTCATTAATCAATATCCATTATATATACTACTTTGTAAAGACCTGCCGGCTGACAAGTATTTCGTGAAGAAGACTTTGCACTTTTATCATGCATCAACCATCACTGTTTGATATGATCGATTGCCCATAAGAAGGTTAATTCGTTTCAAATGTTAAATTGTTCTGTAAATTTGTACCGTTGGTGAGAGATTTGATTGTAAGAGCCAGAGAGGCCGCTTTGTATCGTGAAGGCCAGCCGGGCTGACAGGCGATGGCGGTTTAGTAGTAGAGGGCTCGTCAGTGGGTCGGTTATTATAATTATGGGCTGGGGCTTTTCAGAAGAGAAGGGAAGAATTTGTATAATTTTATCATCATCAGCCATCATTTGATCAATACACACTGTCACTGAGCGCTTTGAAGTTAGGTGCCCAGAAGAAGGTGATCATAAACAAATTCAAGAGTCCTAATAACATTCGGTCTCTCTCTACTTGGGTCTGGTAATTTGACCGTTGTGAGTAGAGATTTATATCGTTTGATCGACAATCTTGATTCGGAAACCTGGGGGTGAAGGGCTTACTAATTATTTGATTATGCGGTGAAAAGACGGGCATTTGCCAGCCAAAATCTAAGATACCCACGATCAGAGATCTCAGAGTTTTTTTTTTCCCTTGACTATTACTTGAGCAGGATATGTGGCTCCTCGATCACGAGTTTTTTTTTCTCATCTCCAAATGTTGCCTCCAGTCTCCAGCCATTTCGGATGAACTTGGAACAGTGGGAGGCCGAAAGGAGGAACGTTGGACAGTCCTCCAGCACAGCACAGCTTAATACCAAACTCACGGCCTTTTTTTCACCATGTAGGACGTGGGACACACAAGCCGCGTTCTTTGCCGAGTAAATACCAGGGTTACTAATTGATTTGCACAGAATACGTACTTGGTGACCCGGGCCTGGTCTGTGATGGTCGATTGCTTGCTTATTCAGTAACACTTGGGCGGCTGATGATGGATGGTGGGATGTTGACATGATTTCGCGTGGCAGGAACCTTTCATTATAATAATATCGTAAACGCGCTGTGGCAACCCACGTAAATCAA
>Ga0307517_10009294_pt1 | contig 13965 bp, 8 predicted proteins | sample 23_EM_MG_FD_194515 | JGI IMG/M metagenome (GOLD analysis project Ga0307517, IMG submission 194515) | Populus trichocarpa ectomycorrhiza microbial communities from riparian zone in the Pacific Northwest, United States - 23_EM | ecosystem: Host-associated > Plants > Roots > Unclassified | place...
CTCTTCACAGTGCACTGATCTTTTAAAAATTTAGCATAAGAAGGTACCTGTTTAATAGCATCTAACAAAGGTATATTGATCCTTACCTGTTTGAAAGTTTCGAAGATTTCAGAGTTGTGATTGACTTTCCTTTGTTTGGTCATGACATGAGGAAATGGAAGTGCTGGCGTGGTATCAGTATTTTCTTGCAATGTTCAGATTCAACCCCTTCCTTACCCTCGGAGATTAACTCATCATCTTTCTCACAAGGTTCAAGAGTGGGTTTTTCAATAACCTTACCGCTGCGAAGAGTGATGACTGATTTAACTTGATCCATGTGTTGGCTTCTATAACTTCTTGCATTTGCATTGTATTGCCCCTTGGAATTTTGCTATGGTTGAGATGGAAACTTACCTTTTTCTTGAAAATTGAGAGTAGATGTGAATTTTGCAAGAGCATCTTTTAGATCTGCCATGGTTTGAGCATTTTGAGCATTGATTGTCTCCTGCTTTTCAATGAATGCATGCAATGTTTCCTCAAGATTTCTTCTAGAAGGTGGAGCATAAGAAGGTGCATATCCATGAGAATTTTGGAAATTATGGTGTGCTTGAAACGATGGCTGTGAAGTTTGTGCATTATTGTTACCACTCTTCTAACTGAAATTTGGGTGATTTCTCCAACCAGGGTTGTATGTTTGTGAGTATGGGTTATGATTGGGCCTTTGGAAACTATTTAGAGCATGGGCTTATTCATGTAGGCATTCTTTGAAAGAAGGCAAAGTTGGACAGTCATTGGTTGCATGTTCATTCGTTCCACAGATTTGACATATAGTGTCTTGAACAAATTTTAATTGACCACTCTTTTTAAATTCTAGTGCCTCAACTTTTCTAGCTAAATTTGCAAATTTAGCTTGGAGGTCATGATCTTCCCTAAGGTTGTACATACCTCCACTAGATGTATGAGGTTGAGTTTTACCTGGTGCCTCATAAGTGCTTGTAGTGTCCCAATTTTGAGCATTTTCAACTAGCAAGTCTAGGTACTCCATTGCTTTATCAAGGTCTTTATTTTCAAAAGTTCCATTGCACATCAATTCCACCATTTGCCTATCTTTAGGTGTTAACCCTTCATAAAAATGTGAAACCAATCTCCATGTTTCAAAACAATGATGAGAGCAAGTATTAAGCAAGTCTCGATACCTATCCCAACATTGGTAAAATATTTCTCCTAGTTTTTGAGTGAAAGTGGAGATTCATCTTTTGAAAGAGTTTGTTCTGTGAGATGAAAAAAACTTCTTTAAAAATTGTTGTTGCATTTCATCCCAAGCATGAATGGATCCTGACCTAAGATTTTGTAGCCATGTTTTAGCTTTATCTTTTAATGAAAAAGGAAAAGCTTTAATCTGATGGTGTTCATGCTACAATTTAAGTCATTATAGATGTTACAGACTTCTTCAAATTCTCTCAAACGCAAGTATGGATTTTCTAGATCTAAGCCATGAAAAAAAGGTAAAAGTTGAATAATGCCTGGCTTAAAATTAAAGTGAGATGCATTAGGAGGGAAAACTATACATGAGGGTGCACTTGTTCTTGTTGGATCATGTGATCTCTTAGTGTTCTAACTTGATTACTCTCATTATGAAGTGATTGGTTATCTTCTTCGGCCATATTTTCTAAAAATGATGAGGATACCCTACAAAGTCTACCACTTAATGTACGTGACCAAACTCTCATGCACGTATGAGGAAGTTGGCCATATCTTATTCCTAAAGAGGGGAGGACTATTTAATGTTTTTCCTAACTTAGGAAGCAAAAGTAATTAAATCAACAACAAATGAGGAAATTTGTTTTCTTATTTGTCCAAGTTAAACAAGGAAATCCAAGCTAATCAAGGACATCAAGGGGGGCAGCAACACAAATGTTTCAAATCAGATTTTTCCTAGTTTATTTAAGACTTCTTAAGGGTGACAAATCTGATTCTAGCATATTTAGCATGATAATTTTCAAATTTTTATTATTTTTATTATTTTCTTCTTAGTTTTTGGGTTATTATTACTTATTTGAGTCAATTGTAAGTGGGCTTCATATAAGTACACCTAAGGGGGGGTCCATTAGGGTTTCTTTAAGTCTAGAGTCAGTATAAATAAAGGCATAACCAAACCTGTAAGGTTACACAATTTTCAGATCAATAAACTTCTTTGATGCACTTATTATGTGTTAGTGGGATAATCTCCCTTCATTGATTCTCTAAAGAACTGAAAACGACCTATCCAAGAACAACTATCTCCGTGGCGTCATCCTTTAACTTCTCGTTCGCGAATCAATATTCATTGGGTGGGGGTCTCCATTTCCAATAGTGCTGGTGCCTAGGTACAAGTTATCTTTATGTCACACTCCTATCAAACTTGATTTACTTGGCTTTCCGGGAATTAGTATTTTTGCGTGTGGGTTGCGTGACCACGTGATCACGAGGTTCGTATCATTAGCAGCGATGCAGTTTTCGCTTACAATTTTTGGGTCAGGAGTTAGTTAGTTTTCGCTGAGGATTCCATGTGTCACTCGTAATTCAGTTTTCACTGATGATTTCTAGGTTAGTAGTGACTCTATTTTCGGTGATGATTTTTGGGTCAGCACCAACTTAGTTTACGTTGAGGATTCCAAGTGTGAGCCGTCTCTCAGTTTCCACTAATGATTTCTCAGTCAAGAGTGACGTAGTTTTCGCTGACCATTTTTTGGGTAAGGAGTGACTTAGTTTTCGTTGAGGATTCCAAGCGTCATTCGTAACTCAATTTTCTCAAATGATTTCTAGGTCAACAGTGGCTTAAATTTTGGTGACAATTTCTAGGTGAGTAGGGACTTAGTTTTCGTTGAGTATTCCATGCGTCCGGAGTGACTTAGTTTTCGTTGATGATTTCTAGGTCAGGAGTGATGCAGTTTTCACTGACCATTTCTGTGTCTGCGGTGACTCAGTTTTAGGTGATGATTTTGAGGGTCAACAACAATTTAGTTTTTGCTGAGGATCCATGTGTCAGTTGTCACTCAGTTTTCACTGATGATTTCTAGGTCAGCAGTGATGCAGTTTTTGCTGGTGATTTCTGGATCAGGAGTGACATAGTTTTTGCAGACGATTTCTAGGTCAGCAGTGACACAGTTTTCGCTGACTATTTCTCGTTCAGCAACGATTTAGTTTTTGTTAATGATTTCTGGGTCGAGAGGGACTTGATTTTCGTGATGATTTCTTGGTCAGGAGTGATTTAGTTTTCCCTGAGGATTCCATGCGTCACCCGTAACTCAATTTTCATAGGCAATTTCTAGGTCAGCATTGACTCAGTTTTTGGTGATGATTTATGGGTTAGCAGTGACTGAGTTTTCATTGAGGATTCCATGCATCACCCATAAGTTAGCTTTCGCAGGCGATTTCTAGGTCAATGTTGACCCAGTTTTCGATGATGATTTCTGGGTCAGCAGTTACGTAGTTTTCGCTGAGGATTCCATGCGCCAGCCATCACTCAGTTTTTGCTAACAATTCCATGCGTGAGCCATGACTCTGTTTTTGCTGACAATGACATGAGTCACCCATGAATCAATTTTTGTTGTCGATTCCATCCATCAAGCGTCAGTCAGTTTTCAGTGATGATTTATGGGTCTACAATGACTCAATTTTTGCTCACGATTTTGTGCACCAGCCGTGAATCAGTTGTCGTTGTCGATTCCATATGTCAACCGTCACTTAGTTTTCGATGAAGAATTCTTAGTCTACGTCACTCAATTTTTGGTGATGATTTTCGGGTCAGCAATGTCTCAATTTTTGCTAACTATTTCTGGATCACCAGTGACTTAGTTTTTGTTAACGATTCTATTCGTGAGATGCAACTCAATTTTCACTAACGATTTCTAGGTTAGTAGTGACATAATATTCTTACGATTCCATGTGTTAGTCGTAACTCTGTTTTTGGTGATGATTTCTAGGTCAGTAGTGACTCTATTTTCAGTGATAATTTATGGGTCAACAGTGACTTAGTTTGTGCTGACGATTCCATGAGTCAGCCAAGAATTAGTTTTCACCACTGATTCCATGAGTCAACTGTAACTAAGTTTTTCCTAATGATTTATAGGCCAGCAATGATGGACTTTTCGCTGATGATTTCTGGGTCAGCAGTGATTGAGTTTGTGCTGATGATTCCATGCGTCAGCCATGACTCTGTTTTTGCTCACAATACCATGTGTCAGTCGTGACTCTGTTTTCGTTGAAGATTCCAAGCGTCAGTTGTGAATTAGTTGTCGTTGTCGATTCCACATGTCAGTTTTTGCTGATGATTTCAAGGTCAGTAGTGACATAGTGTTTCTGATGATTGCATGTGTCAGCCGTGAATTAGTTTTCTCTGATGATTCCATTCGTCAGCCGTGAATAAGTTTTCGTTGTCGATTCTATGCGTTAGTCGTCACTGAGTTTTTGCTGATGATTTCTGAGTTTGTAATGACTCAGTTTTTGGTGATGATTTCTAGGTCAATAGTGACTCGGTTTTCGCTAACTATTTCTAGTTCACCAGTGACTTAGTTTTTATTAACAATTCCTTGTGTCAGCCGCCACTTAGTTTTCGCTGATGATTTCTAGGTCAGAAGTGACATATTGTTTCTGACGATTCCATACATCAGTCGTAACTCAGTTTTCAGAGATGATTTATGGGTCAATAGTGAATCGGTTTTCAATGATAATTTCTGGTTTAGTAGTGACTTAGTTTGTGCTGACGATTCCCTGAGTCAGCTATGAATTAGTTTTTTCTATCGATTCCATACGTCATCTGTAACTAAGTTTGTGCTGTTTATTTCTAGATCAGTAGTGACGCAGCTTTCGCTAATGATTTCTGGGTCGATAGTGACTTAGTTTGTGTTGACAATTCCAAGCATCCGCCATGACTCTGTTTTTGCTGACGATTCCATGCGTCAGCCACGACTCTGTTTTCACTAACAATTCCATACGTCAGTCGTGAATTAGTTTTCACTGTCGATTTCATGCATCAGTCGTCCCTTAGTTTTTGCTGATGATTTCTAGGTCTGTAGTGACACAATTTTCGATGATGATTTCTGGGTCAGCTATAACACAGTTATTGCTGACAATTCCATGCGCTAGCCATGACCCTGTTTTCATAGACGATTCCATACGTGAGTCGTCACTCAGTTTTTAGTGACAATTTCTTTGTCTAAAGTGACTCAGTTTTTGGTGATGATTTATGGGTCAACAGAGATGCAGTTTTCACTCACGATTCCATGCATCAATCGTGACTCTGTTTTTGCTGACAATTCCATGCATCAGCCATAAATTAGTTTCCGCAGTCAATTCCATACGTTAGTCGTCACTCAGTTTTCGGTAACAATTTTTGGGTCTATCGTGACTCAGTTTTTGCTAATGATTTCTATGTCAGTAGTGACTTAGATTTTGATGATGATTCCATGCGTCAATCGTGACTTTGTTTTTGGTAATAATTCCATGCTTCAGCTGTGAATCAGTTGTCGTTGTCGATTCCATATGTTAGTCGTCACTGAGTTTTCAGTGATGAATTCTGGGTCTATAGTGACAGAGTTTTCATTAATGATTCCATACGTTAGCCACCACATAGTTTTTGTTGTCGATTTCTAGGTCAGCAGAGACATAGTGTTTCTGACGATTCCATGTGTTAGCCGTGAATTAGTTTTGATTGATGATTCCATGCATCAGCTGTGAATTAGATTTTGTTGTCGATTTCATATGTCAGTCGTTACTTAGTTTTTAGTGACGATTTTTGGGTCAACAGCGTCGTAGTTTTGGCTGACAATTCCATGCGTCATCCATAACTCTATTTTCACTGACAATTCCATGCGTCAACCATGAATTAGTTTTCGTTGTTGATTCCATCCATCAGTCATCACTCACTTTCCGACTTGAATATCTTTAGCTAGAGAAGTCCATTTGATGCAAACTCAATTTGGTTGGATTCCTGACTCGAAGGTCTATCACCATACCAACTTTTAGCAGAAAATGAGGTCATATGAGAGAGATGATTTTTCTAAGATGCCACTTGAATTCTGCCAGCAGACAAGTTTTATGAAGAAATAAGTCCAAATTACTTCCCAAAGCATCCAAACCAACACCCAAGTTTTTATTTCGACAATTTAACTCTTATAAGTCCAAAGTCAAAGTTTGAGGATTTTATGCAAGGCTATTTCACCTTTTTTAGGAAAATAGTTATTGAACTACTTAAATGTAAGTTGTCTACTTAGGAAAGGACTATTTTGTAGAAAAAGGATTAGGGTTTCCTATGATATAAAAAGAAAGAGAGAAAGGAAAGAAGGGGCGGCCAACTAAGAGAGAAAAAACGCACCTTCCTCTAAGAAACCCGAAACCATGCATTCTTCTTTCTTTTTGATTAGTTGTTCAATAGACATGCAAGGCTAAACTCTTTTTCTTGGTTGCAAGGACATGGAAACCTTTGAATTTCAAGAACTGTGAGATTTATTTTATCTCTTCTTTTCAGTTTATATGATGAATGAATATGTTTGTTTTCCTATGCTTATTTCTTAGGATTGTTAATTTTAATTGCTAGAGGGGGACTCTAAGTTATTATTGTGCACAATCTATTGCTAAGTTTGCTATCAAAACCGGAGTTATGATATATGAACTTGTGAAGCAACTAAGTTTAATAATCGTAGCAGATCTATGTTATCAAACTTAGAAAAAACATTTGATCAAATCAAACATGAATTGCGGACAATTATGTTATCTAGATTAATCAATTTATCTAGTTCTTAATGTTGCCATTGAATTAAATTACTAGTGCGAACAATGTGGTTGTTTGATGGTTAGGATTAGTTATACAGCGAATCTGTTAACTAATCAACGTAACAAAAGATAAATATTCAGAGTATAAATTGATGTTTCGTTTCCATGATCAGTTCTGATTTTTAATGGTGGACGTTTACTTGTGACCAATGTTCATTCTCTTGATAGTTTTCTAATTTATTTAATTTAGTTTGATTGTTTAATTCTGCTATAGCCTAGATAACCTCAATCCCCCCAATTGCAAATCGTATAGCATAAAAATCTGAACTAAACCTTCCTCGTGGGATGGACCCTTTACTTGCTCTATACTATCTTATTTATTTAAGCTATGGTAATTAATTTGTGTGACTGCAACATCGCAACAAATTTTGGCATCGTTGCCGGGGAAGTGATTTTAGTTGAGTCTTGTGCTGTGATTGTTATTTTTTGTGATTATTATTTATTTTGTTAAAAAAAGAGAGATTTTTTTCTTGCGGCGGTACTGTACAGTACGATACAATTACTTTTCAAAACCAATTTTTTGGTGGAATTAGGTCTCAGCCTTTTTTCCTAAAGGGAAATGACATTCTGAACAGGACTAGTAGTTACTAGCCCCACCCTATTGAGGCCAAATTTTGTTGTTTTCTAGGGTTTTTAGGCAGTTTTGTGTTCTAGCGTAAGATTTTCATTCAATTTGCACCACTTTAAATATCTTGTGTGGTTGGTTTCTTTTGAGTTTTCTTGACGATTTATGCTTGTAACCCATTCTACTAACCAAAGACAAATGCAGGTAGATCTTGAAATAGAAAACACTTTACGCATGTTACGAAAGGAAGCTCGCGTCAACACCATGGTTGTTGCACGAAAACAGACACTCAAGGAGCTTACTACTCCTAACATGGAGAATTAACCATTGTGCATAAACATCGACAACAATGCCAACTTCGAACTCAAGTCTGGTTTTCTACATCTACTGCCAATATTCAATGGACTTGCAGGAGAAGATACTCATACTCATCTCAAGGAGTTCCACATGGTTTGTGTTGGCATGAAACCGAACGGAGTTAACGAAGAACAGGTTAAGTTGAAAGCTTTCCCTTTCTCTTTAAAAGGGGCAGCCTTGCATGGCTTTTCTCCATTCTCCTGGGTTCCATTGGGACTTGGAATGGCATGAAGAAGATTTTTCTTGAAAAGTATTTCCAAGCATCTCGAGTTGCCAACATAAGGAAAGAAATATGTAGGATTCGACAATCTCATGGGGAGACACTTTCAGAGTATTGGGAAAGATTTGAGCAACTATTCATTCAATGCCCTCATCATCATATACCCGATCAGCTGCTCATTCAATTATGTCTATGAAGGACTGATGCCTACTGATCGCAGTATCATTGATGTGGCAAGTGGAGGGGCATTGGTAGATAAGACACCTGAGGTTGCATGCCAATTGATCTTAAATATGGCAGCCAAGTCGAAACACTTTGGCACGCATGGAGACTTCCCAAACAAACAAGTAAATGAGGTAAGTATTTCTAACTTTGAGAATAAAGTTAATAATCTTACTTCTCTTGTGTGTTCTTTGGCTTGTGGAAATGTACAGCAGGTGAAAGTTTGTAGCACATGCTCCTTACTTCGGATATGTGCCCAACAATGCAAGAAGATTACATTGAACAAGCTAATGCAGTTGATGGAGAATTCGATGGACAACCCCAACGTAAGTATGATCCCTTTTACAACACGTACAATCCCGGATTGAAAGATCATCCAAACTTTCCAGTGTAAGTATGATGCAGTTTTTGCTAATGATTTCTAGGTCAGTAGTGACTCAGTTTTCATTGATGATTCCATGCGTCAGTTGTGAATGAGTTATCGTTGTCAATTCCATACATCAACAACGACTTAGTTTTCGCTAACTATTTTTGGGTCACCAGTGACTTAGTTTTCGTTAACGATTCCATGCGTCAGCTGCAACTTAGTTTTTGCTAATGATTTCTAGGTCAGCAGTGACATAATGCCATTGTCGATTCCATACGTCAGTTATCACTCAGTTTTCGGTAATGAATTCTAGGTCTACAGTGACTCAATTTATTGTGATGATTTTTAGGTCAGCAGTGACTCAGTTTTCGCTCACGATTCCATGTGTCGGGCGTGACTCTGTTTTTTTATTATAATTCCATGTGCTAGTCATGAATCAGTTGTTGTTGTCAATTCCATACATCAGTCATTACTTAGTTTTCGATGATGAATTTTGGGTCTATAGTAACTCAGTGTTCGGTAATTCTGGATCAGCAGTGACTCAATTTTCATTGACGATTCCATAGGTCAGCCGTGTCTCCTTTTCACTGACGATTCTATGTGTCAGCCGTGAATGAGTTGTCGTTGTCGATTCCATATGTCAACAATGACTCAGTTTTTAATGACTATTTATGGGTCACCAGTGACTTGGTTTCTTTAACGATTCCATGCGTTAGCCGCATCTTAGTTTTTGCTGACGATTTCTAGGTTAGCAGTGACATAATGTTTCTGACGATTCCATGCATCAGTTGTAACTCAGTTTGCGATGATGATTTCTAGGTTAGCAGTGACATAATGTTTCTAACGATTCCATGCATAAACAGTAACTCAATTTGCGGTGATGATTCTTGGTTAGTAGTGACTTGGTTTTCGATGATAATTTCTAGGTCAGCAGTGACTTAGAGCCATTAATTTGTTTTCGCTCTCGATTCCATGCGTCAACCGTAAATAAGCTTTCGCTGATGATTTCTGGGTCGGCAGTGACTTAGTTTATGTTGACAATTCCATGCATCAGCCATTACTATGTTTTTGCTGACGATTGCATGCGTCAGTCGTGAATTAGATTTCACTGTTGATTCCATGCGTCAGCTGTCACTTAGTTTTTGCTAATGATTTCTAGGTCAGCGGTGGTGCAATTTTTGGTGATGATTTCTAGGTTAGCAATGACACAGTTTTTGCTGATAATTCCATGCGTTAGCCTTTGTTTTCGCAGACAATTCCATACGTGAGGCATGAATTAGTTTTCGCTGTCAATTCTATACGTCAACTGTCACTCAATTTTCAGTGATGATTTCTAGGTCTAAAATGACTCTGTTTTCGCTCACGATTCCATGCATTAGTCGTGACGTTGTTTTCGCTGAAGACTCCAAGTGCCAGCCGTGAATTAGTTGTTGTTGTTGATTCCATACGTTAGTCATCACTCAGTTTTTGTTGACGATTTCTAAGTCAGCAGTGACATAGTGTTTCTGACAATTTCATGCGTCAGCCGTGAATTAGTTTTCACTAATGATTCCATGAATTAGTTTTCGTTGTTGATTCCATGCGTCAATAGTCACTGAGTTTTTACCGATAATTTTTGGGTCAGCAGTGACTCAGTTTTCGCTGACAATTCCATGCATTAGCCATGACTTTGTTTTCGTTGATGATTCCATGTAAACCATGAATTAGTTTTCATTGTCGATTCCATATGTCAATCGTCACTTAGTTTTCAGGGATGATTTTTGGGTCTACAGTGACTCAGTTCTCGCTAACGATTCCATGCCTCAGCCATGACTCTGTTTTTGCTAACGATTCCATGTGTAAGTTGTGAATCAAATGTCGTTGTCGATTCTACACGTCAATCGTCACTCAATTTTTTGTGACAATTTCTGGGTCAACAATGACTCAATTTTCGTTAACGATTCCATGCGTCAGCCGCCACTCACTTTTTGTTGAATATTTATAGGTCAGCATAACGTAATTTTTGCTGACTATTCCATGCATCAGCCAGGACTCTGTTTTCGCTGACGATTCCATACGTCAGTCGTCACTCAGTTTTTTATGAAAATTCTTGGTCTACAAGGACGCAGTTTTTGGTGACAATTTCTAGGTCAGCGGTGACTCAATTTTCATTAACTATTTTTGTGTCATGAGTGACTTACTTTACCTTAACGATTACATGCATGACCCGCAACTCAGTTTTCGCTGATGATTTATAGGTCAGAAGTGACATAGTGTTTCTAATGATTCCATGCGTTAGCCGTGAATTTGTTTTCACTGATGATTCCATGTGTCAGTCATCACTCAGTTTTCAATGATGATTTCTTGGTCAGCAGTGACTCGGTTTTCTGTGATAATCGTTAGTTTGTGCTGATGATTACATGAGTCAACCGTGAATTAGTTTTCGTTGTCAACTCCACGTGTCAGTCGTAACTAAGTTTTTGCTGATGATTTCTAGATCAGTAGTGACTCAGGTTTTGGTGACGATTTTTGGGTCAGCAGTGAAGCAGTTTTCTCTAACGATTACGTGCATTAGCCATGACTCTATTCCATGCGTCAGCCATGACTCTGTTTTTGCTGACAATTCCATATGTAAGCCATGAATTAGTTTTCGTTGTCGATTCCATCCATCAGTCGTCACTCATTTTTTAGTGATGATTTCTGGGTCTACAATGACTCAGTTTTTGCTCACGATTTCATGTGTCAGCCGTGACTCAGTTTTTGCTCACGATTTCATACGTCAGCCGCGAATTAGTTTTCGCTGTCGATTTCAAGCGTCAGTTGTGGCTTAGTTTTCGCTAACAATTTCTGGGTCAGTAGTGATGCAGTTTGTGCTAACCATTCCATGTGTCACCTATGACTCTATTTTGGCTAACGATTTTATGCGTCAATCGTGAATTAGTTTTCGCTATCGATTCAATACACCAGTCGTCACTTAGTTTTTAGTGATGATTTTTAGGTCAATAGTGACTCAGTTTTCACTCACGATTCCATGTATCATTCGTGACTCTATTTTCGTTGAAGATTCCAAGCATCAACCATGAATTAGTTGTCGTTTTCGATTCCATACGTCAGCCATCACTTAGTTTTTGGTGACAATTTTCGGTGATAAATTCTGGGTCTATAGTGACTCAATTTTCGGTGATAATTTATGGGTCAGTAGTAACTTAGTTTGTACTGACGAATCCATGAGTCAACTGTGAATTAGTTTTCATTGACGATTTCATTCGTCAACAGTAACTAAGTTTTTGCTGACAATTTCTAGGTCAACAGTGACGCAGTTTTTGCTGATGATTTATGGGTCAACGGTGACGCAGTTTTCGCTGACGATTACATACGTTAGCCATGACTCTGTTTTCGCTAACGATTCCATGCATCAGCCGTGAATTAGTTTTTGTTGTCGATTTCATGCGTCAGTTGTCGCTTAATTTTTGCTGATGATTTCTGGGTCAGCAAAGATGGAGTTTTCGGTGATGATTTCTGGGTTAGCAGTGACGCAGTTTATGCTGACCATTCCGTGCGTCACCCATGACTCTGTTTCGTCTAACGATTCTATGCATCAGCCGTGAATTAGTTTTCGCTGTCGATTCAATACGCCAGCCTTCACTCAGTTTTTAGTGATGATTTCTAGGTCTATAGAGACTTAGTTTTCACTGAAGATTTTTAGGTCAGTAGTGACTCAATTTTCACTCACGATTCCATGCGTCAACCGTGACTCTATTTTCACTGAAGATTCCAAGCGTCAACCATGAATTAGTTATCGTTCAATTCCATACGCCAGTCGTCACTCATTTTTCGGTGACAAATTTCGGGTCTATAGTGACTCAGTTTTCGGTGATAATTTATGGGTCAGTAGGGACTTAGTTTGAACTGACGAATCCATAAGTCAACCATGAATTAGTTTTCAGTGACGGTTCCATTGATCAGTCGTAACTAAGTGTTTGCTGACAATTTCTAGGTCAGCAGTTACGTAGTTTTCGCTGATGATTTCTAGGTCAACAGTGACGTAGTTTTTGTTGACGATTACATGCGTGCTGACTATGTTTTCGCTGACAATTCCATGCATCAGTCGTGAATTAGTTTTTGTTGTCGATTTCATGCGTCAGTCGTCGCTTATTTTTACTAATGATTTATGGGTTAGTAAAGATGCAGTTTTCAGTGATGATTTATGGGTTAGCAATGACGCAATTTGTGCTTACCATTTCATGTGTCACCCATGACTGTTTCGGCTGACTATTCTATGCATCAGTCGTTAATTAGTTTTCGTTGTCGATTCATTATGTTAGTCGTCACTCAGTTTTCAGTGATGATTTCTAGGTCTATAGTGACGTAGTTTTCGCTGAAGATTTTTAGGTCAGTAGTGACTCAGTTTTCGCTCACGATTCCATGCGTCAGCTGTGACTCTATTTTCGCTGAAGATTCCATGTGTCAACCACAACTCAGTTTTCGCTGACAATTTCTAGGTCAGTAGTGACTGTGTTTTTTACAATTCCATGCATCAACCGTGAATTAGTTTTCACTAATGATTCCATGTGGCACCCGTCACTCAATTTTCGGTGATGATTTCTAGGTCAGCAGTGACTCGGTTTTCAGTGATAATTTCTAGGTGAATGGTGACTTAGTTTGTGCTGACGATTACATGAGTCAGCCGTGAATTAGTTTTCATTGTCGATTCGATGCGTTAGCCGTAACTAAGTTTTTGCTGACGATTCTATGCATAAAGCTTCACTTAGTCTTTGCTGACGATTTATGGGTCATTAGTGACGAAGTTTTCGTTAACAATTCCATGCATCAGTCATGACTCTATTTTCGCTGACGATTCCATGGTCAGTCGTGAATTAATTTTCGCTATCTATTTCATGCGTCAGCCATCACTTAGTTTTTGCTGACGATTTCTGGGTCAATAGTGACGCAATTTTTGCTGACGATTCCTTGCGTCAGTCGGGACTCTGTTTTCGCTGACAATTCCATGTGTTAGCCGTGAATCAGTTGTCGTTGTTGATTCCATACGTCAGCCGTCACTCAATTTTCAGTGATGATTTCTCGGTCAACAATGACTTAATTTTCGTTAACGTTTCCATGCGTCAACCACAACTCAGTTTTGCTAACGATTTCTAGGTCAGTAGTGACAGTGTTTTTGACGATTCTATGTGTTAGCTGTGAATTAGTTTTCGTTATTGATTCCATATGTTAGTTGTCACTCAATTTTCAGTGATGATTCTGGGTCTATAGTGACGCAGTTTTCGTTGATGATTTCTAGGTCAGCAGTGACATAGTGTTTCTGATGATTCTATGTGTCAGCTGTGAATTAGTTTTCACTGATGATTCCATGTGTCAGTCGTCACTCAGTTTTCGGTGATAATTTCTGGGTCAACAGTGACTCGGTTTTCAGTGATAATTCTAGGTCAGCAGTGACTTAGTTTG
>Ga0307517_10009295_pt1 | contig 13964 bp, 13 predicted proteins | sample 23_EM_MG_FD_194515 | JGI IMG/M metagenome (GOLD analysis project Ga0307517, IMG submission 194515) | Populus trichocarpa ectomycorrhiza microbial communities from riparian zone in the Pacific Northwest, United States - 23_EM | ecosystem: Host-associated > Plants > Roots > Unclassified | place...
TTACTAGGATTCCTTTTAGTTTCTTTTTAATTAATGCACTATTATAATAAATAATAATAATAATAATAATAAATGTTGTGTAAAAAAAACTATATTCACGTAAAATAAATAAATAATACTCATTCCCCCCTCGTGGCTTTTTAAAAAGGGAACTGTTAACCATCTAGATGGTAGCTCAGTGGTAAGAACTTCAAACCAAGAGGTTTGCTTCATATGTAGTCTCAGGTTCGAGCCCTGTGATTGCTCATATGATGGCCACTGAAGGCTTATATGGTCGTTAACTTTAAGGCCCGTGGAATTAGTCAAGTTACACGCAAGTTAGCCCGAACACTCATATTTAAAAAAAAAAAAAAAGAAACTGTTCATTGTGTCCAACTACCTTATTACTCATTCAAAAACAAGAGAGAATGCTTCTTCTTTTAGCTGGAAAAAAAAAAGCAGTAGTTTAAACAGACAAGCTGGTGATTATGTTATATATCTCTAGAAATACAAGTCTGAGAGAATCACTTGTCATCTGTTGAATTGAGTCAAGGATTTCTCGTCTCCAAGGTCAAGTTCTCTCATTCCGTGTCACGTTTTTCAGTTTCTTTATTAAAAGTTTGGTGATTTTCTCACGAACTTCTTGGTTCTAGCAAATGCAGGTTATAGATTGATTAGTGTTGTAAACTGAGATAGTACGTAGTAAATGAGATCTTGCGGAAGCATTGAAACTCCTTACTAGTTTCTTACTTATAGCCATTCTGGTTAGTTTCCACTACCTCTTGCTCTTTTCTGCCTTCTTTTAGCTAAAACCTGTCTATGGTTTGTGTTCGTGTTCTCTCTCTTCTTAAGATTTCTGGTCTTTGAACCTTTTCTACAGCCCTTCGTTCTTTTTTCAGATTACGGAGAATGTTTTATTTAATGTTAAAAACTATACTGGTTTTCGTGGTAGTTCCACTAACTTTTAAAGATAAACACTTTCATTACAATACTTGAATTTTGCTGTAATTTTTGGGAGCTCGTGCTTGTAAAAAAGATCCTATCTTTCTGGGTTCTTTTTTCCTTTTCTGTTGAATAATTTTTTTTCTTAAAAAACAATAATAAAAATTGGTTATAGATTTGGCTAATTTGAGAGCCTAGAGATTAAAAGTGCACCCACGTCCAGATGAATGTATTTTGCAAGCTGGGGAGCTTAAAGGCTTATGAGAGATGTTGATGGTTTCGAGGAGAAGATCCCAAGTTTTCTTATGCTTCGTCAGCCTATATCCCAAATTTTTGTTTGTTTTAGGAAGGTAATTATGAAGATTCATGGTCACTAGAGGAATATCAGAAGTAACCAAATGATACAGCCTGAGCTTCTCGCGGATATTAGGTAACCGTAAGTAGTGATTGCAAGGGGAAATCGCAATAGTAGATGTGTGATGTGATTTTTTGCCTAATTGTAGTGAGTGAATTTGCAACAATAACTGGGCAGTCAAAGCAAAATTTTTAGTTTTTCTTCATGTTGATGGAAAGCATTGCTTTAGCAATGCACAAGTAAGTTCTGAGATTGTGGAGACTGAAATGAGTTTTTCTATGCAACCAGAGACCAAAGATTCATTCAAGTCCTTATCATTTAGAGGGGTTTTTGAAGAGATTCTTTTACATTCAACAGATGTGTTTATATTGCCCATCCCATCCACTCACGGTTGTTTTGTTTGTTTCTCTTTTGTGAGTATTCCTTGGATTTTTGCCGATGTTTTACTTGCTGAGGTCCTCTTCAAATTGTATTTTCTATCAAATTAGGTACATCGGGAACAACTTAAAGCGCTCATATATATTTTTAATTGGACTGGTGTGCTTGGAAGTGTTTCCATGGTTGCACCTGCTATTCATGTTTTAATTGGAAAGGTTTAACTTTTTCTAGAAGACGATTTCTATATTCCCCAAATTGGAAGAAGTTGAATCATTCGTGATGGAGTTGTTTGGGAAATTAGTCCTATGTTTTACCTCACTTTCCACTCGCATAAAACATCAGTAATAGAAATGAATAACTGAGAGTTGCAGAGAGATGTTCCTAGGACTAGTTTGTACTTTACTTTACACCTTTTAACATGTTTTCTCCTTCCGTAAAGAATAAACAAGACAGATCATAGAATACTCCATTAATATATGAAATGAGAGCAAGTGTCTTCGGTTCAATGCTATTATATATTGAGATAGTGCACAATGAGTCATGGATGATGATTTTTTTGTTATTGTTGTGCTATTTATGGCGTAGGTCTATTCTACCTACTTGTAAATTTAGTCATCAAATTATATTTGCCATCAATATAATTTCAGTATAATGCAGGTCTGAGAAGTTAGCGAGGCTGAAGCCAACTCAAACAAACAGAAGTAGTGCTTTCCTGAGTGTCTCTAAATCATGTTTCCATCTCTGCGGCCTTATTACGTTCTGTTGGCATTCAGTTGAATGTGAATTGAGGTTTAAGAAGATAGGACTTCCAAGTTTCCCTCGATGTTGAAATGGCTGTTGCTTACACGTTTGCCTGTAAATTATAATTGACATTCCAGATATTTATTGAAAATGGAGATCAAGGAATCAGAGAGGGTGGTTATAGCTAAACCAGTAGCTTCCAGGCCTAGTTACTCAAATTTTACGTCTTTCTCAGAGTTGCTTGCGGGTGCCATCAATACCACACCCTCTAATGTTTGTTCTGGAACAGCAGTTGCTGCCATTAGACCAAAAACAGTGAGGTTCAGGCCACTGGTGAATCGTGCTCCAGGTGCACTGGTTTCTTCACAGGTGATCACGTAGCTCTTCTGAATGCCCTTTTCCATTATGAATTCTTGCCTTCTGAACTTGATGTTCTTGGACGCTTTCAGGCTGGACTCTCTGGAACAGCAGTTAGCAATTCGTTTAATAAAGTTTCAAGTACTGATAGCAAAGCCACTATCATATATAAACCACAGGCAAAGCTTGTGTCAAAGGCAACTGTTTCTCTACTGGCGAATATGGTCAGTAGCAAAATTCTACCCATTTTTAACATCTGCCATGGTAGTCTAGCAACTGCTGTTTGTATTTTTTTTTTGTCAGACACTAATGCAAGAGTTTCTTTTGACCAGGGAAACTTCAATACTAATTCACAACAAATGTTACAACCAGTTGAGACTCGTCCTCAGCTTTCAAAACAAGATAAACACAATTTCTCATCCCAGCTTACCTCAAATCTTCATCAGAATATTCCATCCCCTGCAGAAGCAGACCACACAACTGAACCCTTAAGGTTAACATCTCTGAACCAGGAGGAGGATCCTAAAACTTTATCTCATGCATCTAATGGGGACCGACCTTCATATGATGGTTATAATTGGAGGAAATATGGACAAAAGCAAGTAAAAGGAAGTGAATATCCACGGAGCTACTACAAGTGCACCTATCCAAACTGTCCAGTGAAAAAGAAGGTCGAAAGATCATTTGACGGGCAGATTGCAGAAATTGTCTACAAAGGGGAACACAACCATTCAAAGCCTCAGCCTCCAAAGCGCAACTCATCAGGAACACAAGGACTATCTGATGGCAATGCTCCAGATAGGAACAGCATCCCATTATGGAGTAATCAACTCAATGAAAGAAATGAAGGCTCTGAAGGTAGAGAAGAAAATCAGAATGAAATTGGATTACCAGTGCATTCAATTTATCAGGGTAAAGCTCCACCATCTTATGATCCTGCTGGAACCGGCACAATTAATGCTGGTACGGGAACTTCTGATAACTCATGTGGTGTCAGCGGGGAATGTGATGATGGAAGCAAGGGATTGGAGGGAGCCAATGATGAACCTAAAAGTAAAAGAAGGTAAGAGATAAGCTACTCGTGAAAAGATTTGAAAATCAGCTACTATAGGCGTTCACTTCACCATTAAAAAGAAAATAATTCACTTTCACTGTGTTGTTTTGTGCTAAATTGGATCATCAAAAGAAATAATCCAAGTTAGTTTTATGCCAACTTACCTTTGCTTCTTCCTCCCACCCTTCACACCCTTACCTCACTACAATAAATTCAATAAGCTTTTGCCATGACCTGATGCCTGTTTAATTTTACTACATACATCACCCTTGAAATTATTCTCTTCATTCTTATGTAATGGAAATACTCTCTCTTCTTATAGGAAAACTGAGATACAATCCACTGAAGGTGGCATGTCAGGGGAGGGAGTACAAGAGCCCCGTGTAGTGGTGCAAAGTTCCACAGATTCTGAGATTTTGGGGGATGGTTTTCGATGGAGAAAATATGGGCAGAAGATTGTGAAGGGGAATCCATATCCCAGGTTAAGACCTAATGACTTGTTTGAGATGTATATTGCAAGCTGATCTTCTTCATATCTGATTCTAATATGGCCTTCAAAAACCTCTGGAAGACAAACGTTTTTGGTTGTTTTCATAATATTTGATCAATCCCACACATATTTGCATTAGGATATAGGGACATCATACCACTGCCACAGTTAGGTTGTTTCTGGATGATTAGTCACCTCTTAATCTCTTTGATTGAGGTTAACAGACCCTCCTTATGTTTTCTAGTATATCCATGGACTTGTTGCATTTTTCCAGTGTGATACTTTCCTCGAATTTTGCTCACAGCACATTAAAAACCATCTTGCAGGAGTTACTATAGATGTACCAGTATCAAATGCAATGTTCGCAAGCATGTGGAAAGAGTATCAGATGATCCAAGAGCTTTTATTACAACATATGAAGGAAAACATAACCATGAGATCCCTCTGAAGAGCACAAACCTAGCAGCCTTTGAACCTGATTCACAGGCACCTACTACTAGAGTCAAGCAGTGATCTCAGCCATGGAAGGATTTGATATCGAACTTGATGCTTTCTCTGGCCCAGATATCAGAAGAGTATGAGGGCTCCGGAAAAGCTAAATAACATGACAATCAAAAACAAAAACAAAGCTGTTTCAGTTACGGAGGCTTCTTCATGATGTCAGTCTTGTGCTGGTAATGAGAATTATCGAAACAGGCTGTGTCGTTTTCATTTCATCTTTTCTCTTTGCTGCCGATCATAAGCTTATGAATACATTCCCCCCCTCTCTTTCAGTTATTGCCTTGGCTATTCCATTGTGTACAACTTTCCGGAAAGAAGTTTATAACAATTTTCAGGCACATAAATATTTCGATACTTGAATAAATACTACTTTCTCAGTATGTTCAACTACATAAACAGATGATTACTACTCGCACATTCTGATTTCATTATGGTGACATTGCATGTAATTAAGCATTGAAGCTCCTGCTAAATGTCTTTCCAATCATCTTCAGCATTAATCACTACGTTAATTGTCCTATGTCTGCAAACTGCAATTAATCATTATATGCAGCTCTGCGTTGAACCTGCAAGGTCGTGTCTGCGAGCTAGATGGTGAGCTAGACTCGTACTTTGAACAGGTTTTAATTTTATATAATATGTTGGAGTTAAGAAAGAAGACGAAATGATTTTGCAAACAAGACATCAAAGATCATTGCTAAAGTTGGAGAAAAACTTCAAAGCCTTTTATGGCTGCGTTACTGGATTGATGGTTTGACACCTAAACAGTATTTTTATTTAATATTAAGATAATAATATGTTGGATAACATTAATAAAAAAAACAATACTTAATTAAAAAAATAATTTAAGTGAGTTCGAGTTAACAAATTAAATTTATGACTTAGTTGTTATTTAAAAAATTAAAAGAATAAAGTGAACTTTTTCACACTAAATGTCCTTTAATTTTGCAATTTAAAGACTCATCCGAGAAAACAAACTTTGGAGATGAAAATGATATTTTTTTTAAAAAGACTGCTTTAATCCACAGCAATTTCACAGTTGTTTTGTTATCGAAATATCAAAGATCTCTATCGTGGTCCCAGCGGAACAGTGTAGAGAGCGAGAGAGAGAGAGGGGCGGGAGGATTTAGCTGGATCATGTTTTGGGGCAAAACCAAGTCAAGGATTGGTAATATTAAAAACCTGTGAAGTGTCCGTGATTTTGACGCCGCCTGACTGCCTGCCTGCCCGCCGGCCGGCCTGGTCCTGTTCTTAGAAAGAAGTGTTTTCGTTGGTTGTCACGTATTTTAGGACGTGCCTGTCTTACACTTTGAATCCAACCATTTGGCACACAAAAAGGTTTTTCTTTTTCATAAACAATAACTTCGAATTAGGTTAGAAGACGACGACGGCGACCCCACCCCTCCTCTTTTCCTCTTCCATGACATGACTTTCTAAATACAAACAAAGAGAGAGAGGTTTTCATTCTATTCTTGAAACAAACTACATGAAAGACGGAAAAAATAATACAGTTTGACTAAAAAGAATTAAAATGATATATATTATATTTTAAATAAAATAAATTATAGAATTTAATTCTTAATAAATCTATTGTTCAATAATAAAATTAAAAAAAATATCTAAAAAAAACCAGAACAGATGTAGAATATTGTAGGCAGAATTTTGGAATAAACTAAGATTTTGAATAAAATGAAATTTATTTTATTTTGATTTTTGATTTTTTTTTATTTGACTAGAACGAAATATGCCAGCCAGAATTGAAACAAAATGATGGTGGGGTTCGATGAAGCCGTCAGCAGCCTGCTTGTTACTGAAATGAAATAAAAGTAAGTAAATACATCCTCCTTTTTTACTTCCATACCCCTGCATCATACGCCTGCACAAACCTCTCATCTAAACCGTCCATTTTTATTGACTGACAGACCTGACAAAGGAATATTCGATGCTCGTGGGACCCGTGATCAGTAGACCGTGATATCCCCTCGAAAACGCTACCGTTTCGTAAGAACATGGCCCAAACAATACCGTTTCCTCCAATCACCAAATATGAAAAAGAAAAGAGCACGGACAGAGAGCGCGCTTGTTGGGCTTCTTCAACTTCTCTCTCCATATCATCAACGTCCATGGCCACTGTGTATCAATCAGTAAAGTCGCTTGAGTTATCTTTAGCTAGTGCTTAAACTGTGTAGATAGAGAGTGATAGGTTTGAGAGAGAGCAATGGAATGGATACCATGTTCTGGTATATCAAAACGGGCTACAAAGAACAAGAAAAACAACGACAACAACAACAAGAATAGGGTGATCGTGAACCAGAAACCACTTGATCAGACCAAAACCTCTCCAGGTTTGTCTATAAATCTTATACTTCAGGTTTTTCTTATGATTTTCTGAATATACTAGGATTTGGTTATTTTTTTATTGATTATGAATTTTATTTTTTGCCTTTTCTTATCTGGGTGTCTTCTTAATTGATCAGAGATTTTGTCTCCTTGTTCTGACCAAAGTCAAAGAACGTTCGGTGATTGACTATTCACTCGTTTGTTCGATAATGTTACTTTGTTTTTCATTCTAAAGATTTTACTTTGTTTTATAATTGCAAGTATTTCTAGCCAATAAACTAAATCTTAATGATAACTTTCAGACAGCTCTTAATAGCTTAACTTGTTTTAGCAATCACTAATTCATTATCCTTCTTTGTGTTTTCCCATACCTCCGAAGTACTATGGTTTCATGGATCCTCGCGTTTTTTATTCTACATGGACTTGATTTTATTTTAGATCACAAATTACGAGTTCCATTGTGAGGATGAGTGGGTGCTATAAGATTGTTTGCTGTTGCCTTGTGAACAGGGACAGTAATGTTTATAAATTTTTGTTTTCTTTGGATCATTACAAGAATTCATTTGCTTGTTGGTGTTTGTCCTAATACGTGTTTGCTTTTGAGCTGTTGATGGTTGTGGTTTGGTTTCCTCTATTGGTGGAAACCCTACTTTGACACTTTCCAAATCATTTATTGTCTTCATCCTTTTCTCCCCCGTTTGTGTTTGCAGAGAGACTGAGGAATGATTACCCTTTGCGTGTTAAGGGGGAGTCTAAAAATGGAGGGTCTGATAGCACTACAGCACAGACTTTTACATTCCGTGAATTGGCATTTGCAACTAAAAACTTTAGAGCGGAATGTCTTTTAGGTGAGGGAGGTTTTGGAAGAGTGTATAAAGGATATCTGGAAAGCACTAATCAGGTTGGTCAACTTCTTACTTTATGTAGAGAACGAGTCAGATTTCCAAGCAGCGTGTAAGTCTTGCATATTCTAATTCGTGCTGCTAATCTCATGGTTCTTATTATTTCTTCTAAAAGCTATTTTTTGGATCCCACATGCACAATTCTTATAGAAGCTTAGCGTGTGAGATTTGATTATTAACTTGTTAAAAAAAATGGGGCTTCTATCATGAATATGATGTGTATGGTGAAAGGTGAATCTCTCTTTTTTCTTTGGTGCAGGTTGTGGCCATCAAGCAACTTAATCGTAATGGTTTGCAAGGGAACAGGGAGTTCCTAGTTGAAGTGTTGATGTTAAGTCTACTTCACCACCCTAACCTTGTTAATCTAATTGGTTATTGCGCTGATGGAGATCAAAGGCTTTTGGTTTATGAATACATGCCTCTAGGATCTTTAGAGGACCACCTACATGGTATATACATTATGTTCTTTTTTATTGGCATCTACTTTTTAATTTGGCTGTTGGGCTGAATCGAATCTTTTGCAGAAGTTCCACCTGGTAAGAACTGGCTTGATTGGAACACAAGAATGAAAATAGCTGCTGGGGCAGCGAAAGGATTGGAGCACTTGCATGATAAAGCTAGCCCCCCAGTTATATACCGAGATTTAAAATGTTCCAATATTTTGCTTGATGAAAGTTATCATCCCAAGCTATCAGATTTTGGCTTGGCTAAACTGGGTCCTGTTGGGGATAACACCCATGTATCTACTAGAGTTATGGGCACCTATGGATACTGTGCACCAGAATATGCAATGACTGGGCAACTAACTCTGAAATCAGATGTTTATAGCTTTGGGGTTGTTCTACTGGAAATCATTACAGGGCGGAAGGCAATTGACAATTCAAAAGCTACAGGGGAGCAGAATCTGGTTGCATGGGTATGGGATCCTTAACTTTATCATTTTATTATTGTTGAAGAATAAGTTTTGAGACCCTGCTTGGTCCTGTTGAGATCTATGATCCCTTATTTTTTCCTGCCATTATCATTTCATCAGTCTGCACAACCAGTCACTGGTTCTGGGAGGTTGGTATAAGGTTTTATAGACAATATTATTCACTTAAGAGGGTGTTCTCTATCACTGATTGTTCTGTCAAACAAATATATGCTATGTACAAAGTCTAGAGAAATCATCATCATCATCATCATCATCATCATCATCGTACTTCCCTTGAGTGGGAGTATGATGGGGGTCACCACCCATCCAACTGACATTTATGCCAGCCGCAATAAAAACCAAGCGGACAGGCTGTGGTGCTAATTTTATGAGTCGGACTAGATAAAATAGATAAGAGTTACTAACATACTAGGCATCCCATTACTATTACTAAATATATTATATGACATGTGGTTGTTTTCACGGTTCATATGACCAATGAAATTGCTCTTTGTTTTTTTTCTTTTTTAACTGTTTCAGCCATCGGACATTTTTAATTGTGAATTCATCCTTCAAAGTTATATAATTATGGTTTTATAGGTTGATGTGTTATTTGATTTGTATTTTTTCTTATACACAAAGTGTTTAGGAATTTTTTTATTGTTATAAGAATATCTATTCATAATATTGGCATATTCTTCTACTACAATAAAAATTAATTTAGAATCTCATTCACTGCTTAGTGCAAGTTATCAACATGTCAACCAAGTGTGTGCGCTTCTCTTGCTTCACATTTCTCTAATTGTGCGACAGTGGTCTGTGGTATATGGCGACAACATCTATATGTTAATATTTTTTCCATAGAAAACTAATGATAAAGGTTATGTCAATGCAAAATTACAAACGAACTTTGACTTTAGCGTGTCATCACATGTATAATCTTACACTCTTTTTTCTATAATTTCGATCCGATGTTGATTCGTTTTTCATTGAATTTGTGGTGGATGGCTGGTGAATACAATGCTTTAAATGTTTTGATACTAATGATGAACCTGATAGAGGCTGAAGGCCATATTAAAATTTGCAGTTATCTTGTGCCAGTAATTACCTAGAGGCACTTTGAAAAAAAAAAAAAACCCGACTCTACCTGCAGTAAACAAATGTTCACTGAAACTACCAACAATTTTAACCATGAAATCCAAAAATTTGATCACATCCTTGGCAATCCATTTACTCCCCCTTGATAATCTTGTGCACTTATCATTGATGAGAATTGTGTAAAGGTGGTGATTTGCAGCTTGATTATGCATATTTGATCTTTTACAGGCAAGACCTTTGTTCAAAGACAGAAAAAAATTCTCAGACATAGCTGATCCAATGCTTCAAGGTCAGTATCCTCCAAGGGGCTTGTACCAAGCTCTTGCTGTTGCAGCAATGTGTGTTCAAGAGCAGCCTAATATGCGCCCCGTCATAGCTGATGTTGTCACAGCTTTGACTTACCTTGCTTCTCAAAAATATGACCCTGATGCAGAGACAGGCCAGAGATCCCGCTACCCCCCTGCCTCGCCTCCTCCTAGAGCAAAGAGGGGTGGTAAAATTCAATGGTAGTGGATCTGAGAGAAATCAAACAAGGAAATTAACATTGCTTTATCCTTGTGTGCAAAAGTAACTGAGATTTAGAGTTCCAAGCAGACTCCTTGCCCGACTTATTGCCAAGAAAAGGCTTGATGGATGCCTAATGGATTGTATTATGAGTAAGTAGTTTCCTTTCGAATCCATGTGGATCACAACCTCACAAAGCTCCAGAGTTCCATTGTCAGCTCATTTCTCATTTTGTTCCTTCCTATCAAATTTTGTATCATTCTAGATCAGCATGTTTCCCTACTCCAGTTATTATCAGGAGATACTGGAACCTGGGTTGTTGTGATCCTATAAATATATCTGGCTGTATAGCTCTGCCATGTATTTGACCCGTGCCGAATATAACAGTTTGAAGCACGATGATATTGCAATATTGGATTGATGTTCTCATGGAAAGGGTTTTTTTTTTTTTTATAAAAAAAAAACACTTGCTTTAATGGGCATGGTAACAGATGGTGGGCGTTATTTATTCACATTCTCAAAACATGTCATGCATATCAATCTTCTTGTAGTTGTAAAAAATGGAACAATCTGAGATGGCCAAGGGCAACATGGAACCCAGCAACTACTAGCATTTGTTTCACCTGAAACGTGGTGGCATGGTAGCATCACAAACAATAAAACATGTTAATGATCTTAATACATCCGTACAGCATCCTCGCGCCAAAATCTCAACATTTTTTTTTCCAGCCCCAAGACCGACCATCACATGTGGCATCTGTCGCGACTGTGGATCTTTTGTCTCATGAAGGTTTAAAAACATGTCAGAGAGCAAAACGGATCCACCAGGAACTCTTGCACATATAAATTCATCATGTAAGGGCAAAGAATTGTCTAATTATTTTGATTTGGCATCGATGCAGATACAAGGCTCCTTTACTCCGACCTATCTGTCCGTGCATAATTACAGACACAAATCAGTGAGTTCTTGAGCAACAGGTGCCATGTTGCCGAGAATGAATGGTGTAAAAGTCGTCTCCTAATTCCCTCCTACCCCTCTTCTTGGTTGTTTCTACCTTTCTACAAAGTGCTCGAGTTTTTCCCCTCTTTGCTAGATTAACTGGTGCCAGAATCATCATTAGTCGGTTTGTCTTTGTCCTGCCATACAAATTTTATAAATGTTAAGCTGTCAGATTGAAAACAATCACAATGCAAATGGTTGAATTTTTTTTATGATTTTAGATTGTTTTGATGGGCTAATGTCAAAAATAAATTTTTTAAAATAAAAATATATATATTTTAATGCATTTCCAAGCAACTTTGAATAACAATCGTTACCCTAATCCCAAACACTACATAAGTGCTTTATCCATTGGAAAATCTTAGACTGAAAAAGAAAAAGAAAAAACCCAGGGGGACAATGAGATTGGCAAGTTACACTCCGCAGTTAATGGTCCAAAATTGCGGAGGATTCTCGTCTTTTGCATATTTCAGCATAGAAATTCTAGTAGTGAATGCTTACAAGTAGATTTAACCTCTCTCTCTCTCTCTCCACATGATTAGAGGTTGTTTTTTGAGCATTAACAGTCATGAGAAATCAGGTGTGTATTGTTTGTGTGCAAACACTTACCTTGTTCCGGTCACGCCAGCCGAGGCCAAATAGGCCTATCCTTCTTCTGGGACTTTCCACAGAGGAGCTCACTGACCTGTAAATGAGTTAGAAAAAAAAATGCAGCTCATGATAAGAACACAAATGAAGGAGCACACATAATACCCCTGTGTGCCCAAATTGAGCTAGTGGAGAAAGGATATACTTGCAAGTGAAGAAATCTAGGAGCTAAAAGTAAGACTTGATGAATCAATGGATTTCATGGCACTAGGAACGTGCTTATAAAGTGCGCTGGAAAATCACAGCATACAAAACATGACTAGATGCATTACCGCTGTGGTCCACACATGAAAATGTTAAGCTTGCCAGAAAACCCGACCCTGATTCATAGGACCTTTCGAGAATTTTTAGGATGTTTCATTTTTATGCTGTGATTGACAGTTGGCTACATTTGTTGAAAGGACTATCATGAAAACTTATTAGATCTTATCCACGAGGAAGTAAATATTCATAAGAAACACAGATTTCTCGTGTACCTTGGTGAAGATTGTGCCTTAGCTTTGCCAGACTGGTACTGTATGGTAGCCTCTAACACTGATTCAGCCATGACCACTCTCTGTTCCATCTGAGCAAGTGAAGCCATAGCCTTCTCATATTTTTCCTGCGCAAATAACTTTATTGTGAATCAATATAGCTGTGTAGTTCAAAGACAGAAAGTGACATATTATGCTGAGTTCTTGGATCTATGTTGGCAAGGAGAGAAAAATGGAACAACCTCCTCGATAAAAGTTCCAGCCTACCTCATCATATAGCTCTTTTTTTTCCCCACAGCAATGGGTGACAGTTTAAAACAACTGGATGAAGGACCAGATAAATATTATGCTAAGTTCTCTGGAGAATGAAATTAATTTCAAGCTCTGATCTATGCTCAAGACTTCCTGATATGAATTTAATCCTTAATTACCAAAATTGTGTTCGGCACAGTAGTTCTATCTTTTTAATTAAACCGAGTTATCACATGAAGAACATTATCATAGAATAAAACCATGACCCTGACCAAGATCAAGATCCAGGGTGAACAAAAACTGCTTGACGGAAAAAAATGCCTCCCAGTGTCATTAGCTTCTCGATAAGATCTATTTCATTTTGATAGGATAGGAGAAGGCATGCCTCTGTATTCTAGAAATTTAACTTCGAAAATAAAATAGGTACTTTCTCAAACCCAACAAAGAATTCAGTACTCTTTATTTCCATAAATGTAAATCTATGGTCTATTGTAATCTTGTATAACAAGAACCTGAAACACATTTACTGCATATCTTTGTGCAGCTGCATCTTGCTCAGCCCCTATTCGAGCTTCTTCAGTTATCTTCTGTTCTTGCTCTACCCGCATCAGGACCTACAGATAATGCGAATAATATACATATTATACATAATAATATACATATTATAAATGAGTTCCTAATATTATATAGAATAGGAATCCTTTTTCCATAAACACATGATAGAGTATGTATTTTTACTCACTAAAAAAATTAGAAATCATGGAAAAATATTAGGAAATATTAACCTTAAGCATTGCGGCTTCTTGTTCTTTCTTATTGGCAAGGGCTTGCCTTAGATCAGCTACCTCTTGCTCCAACTGCTCAACCTGCAGAACAAATTTTAGTTTCGCAGCAAGTAGAGTGGCTTGAGGCTAAAAAATGGATAGACTTTGTGACTAGCTCCTAAATTGTGGACATTTATAACGAACTTTTATATCAGGCTTCTCATTCTCAGCTTTGGATCAATCAACCAGTCAAGTAAACATGGTGGGAGACTA
>Ga0307517_10009296_pt1 | contig 13962 bp, 15 predicted proteins | sample 23_EM_MG_FD_194515 | JGI IMG/M metagenome (GOLD analysis project Ga0307517, IMG submission 194515) | Populus trichocarpa ectomycorrhiza microbial communities from riparian zone in the Pacific Northwest, United States - 23_EM | ecosystem: Host-associated > Plants > Roots > Unclassified | place...
ACGGCAGCGAGTTTCCGATCGAGATCAGCCTGAGCCCCTTGCGCACCGAGGAGAGCGCCTTCGTGATGAGCGCGATCCGCGACATCAGCGAGCGCAAGAGTTTCGAGAAAGCCCTGCAGGAAAAGAATCAGGAACTGGCCAATGCCAACCAGGCGAAGGACACCTTTCTCGCCGGCATGAGCCACGAGCTGCGCACGCCGCTGAACGCCATCATCGGCTTCACCGGGACGCTGCTGATGAAACTGCCCGGGCCGTTGAATGACGAGCAGCAAAAGCAGCTGCGCACCGTTCAGTCGAGTGCCCGCCACCTGCTGGCGCTGATCAACGACCTGCTCGATCTGTCCAAGATCGAAGCCGGCAAGGTGGACCTGACTTTCGAATCGGTGGACTTCAAGGCCGTGGTCGAGGAAGTCGCCGCAACGCTGCGGCCGCAGGCGCACGACAAGGGACTGGCGTTCGAGGTCGATGCGCCGCTGGTTCCGGTCATGGTCAATACCGATCGTCGGGCGCTGAGCCAGATCATCCTCAACCTGACCGGCAACGCGATCAAGTTCACCGAACGCGGCAGGGTGGGACTGACGCTGTGCTCGGTGGTTGTTGCAGGCGTGCCGTGCACCGAGATTCGAGTCGAGGACAGCGGAATCGGCATTCCATTGGCCGACCAGGACCGATTGTTCGGAGCATTCACGCGCGTCAACAGCGCGCGCGCCAACGCGCCCGAAGGTACCGGCCTGGGATTGCACCTGAGCCAGAAGTTGGCCGAGCTGCTGGGCGGCAAGATCGTATTTCGCAGTGAAAGCGGGGAGGGCAGCAGCTTCTCGCTGATCCTTCCAGAGTCTTAGGCCATGGCGGCACGTATCCTCGTCATCGAAGACAACGCGGCCAATCTGGAACTGGTTCGCTACCTTCTCGCGTTCAGCGGCTACACGGTGCTGGAGGCCCGGGACGGGGCGCAAGGCCTTGCCATGGCGCGGCGGGAACGGCCCGACCTGATCATCTGCGATCTTCAGATGCCCTTGCTCGATGGCTATCAGGTTCTTGCGCAATTGCGCGGGGACCCGGGCAACGCTGCATCGGTGATCGTCGCGGTGACGGCATTCTCGATGCCGAACGACCGGCAGAAGGTCATGACGGCGGGATTCGACGGCTATCTCTCGAAGCCGATCGAACCCGAGAAATTCGTCGATCAGATCGAGGCCTTCCTGCCTACCGAGTTGCGTTCAGCGCGCCCCGCGACGAACGTCTGAACGACTGCGTCCAGGCAATGGCAAAAGTTCTAGTTGTCGACGACCATGCCTCGAATCGCGAGCTGCTCGTGACGTTGCTGAAGTACGCCGGCCACTCCTCACTGGAGGCCGCTGACGGGCACCTCGCCCTGGCCCAGGTCCGCGACATGCGCCCGGACCTGGTGATTTGCGACATCCTGATGCCGACGATGGACGGCTACGAATTCGTTCGGCAACTGCGGGCCGATCCCGACATCGCGCACACCGAAGTGATCTTCTACACCGCCACCTTCATGGAACGTGAGGCCCGCAGCCTGGCTGCGTCCTGCGGGGTCTCCACGGTGCTGATCAAGCCGTCCGAACCGGAGGACGTCCTGCGCACGGTCGAACAAGCGCTGGGCCGCTCGGCGATGGCCGCACCGGTGGCCGACGAATCTCAGTTTGATCGCGAGCACCTGCGCCTGCTGACCGACAAGCTCGCGCTGAAAGTCGACGAGCTGGAGCATGCCAATCAGCGCTTGTCCGCGCTCACCGATCTCAATCTTCAGTTGGCGTCCGAGCGCGATCCCCACGTCCTGCTCGACAAGGTGTGCCGTGGCGCGCGCGATCTGCTCGGCGCGCGCTATGCCGTGCTGGTGGTCCGCGACAATGACGGCGGCGAGTCGACGCACGTGAGCAGCTGGGGCCTCGCCCCTGCCCAAGCCGATGGGCTGCAGTCGCTGGCGGTCGACGCCGGCCTGCTTGGCCAGGTGATGGTCGATGGTCGGGCGCGGCGATTCACGAATCCAAGCGGCGATCCGCTGGATGCCGGTCTCCCCGCCGATTTCCCACCCTCGCACAACGGGCTGATTGCCCCTATCGTTTCATTGCACCGTGCGTATGGCTGGATTCTTCTGATCGACAAGCTGGGGGCAGAAGCGTTCGCAGATGCCGACGAGCACATCCTGGCCATCTACGGTGCCCAGTCCGGCCGCATTTATGAGAATGGCAGCCTGTACAAGCAGATCAAACGCACTGCCGAACAGCTCGAGATCGAGGTTGAAGAACGCAAGCGCGTCGCACGGGATCTGATCGTCGCCAACGACAACCTGGAGCAGCGCGTGCGGCAGCGCACGGCCGAGTTGCGCGAGGTGATCGAGGGGCTGGAGAGCTTCAACCGCAGCGTTTCTCACGACCTGCGCGGGCCGCTCGGCGGCATTGCCGGCGCCGCACGGCTGGCCCAGGACTTCGTGGCAGAGAACAAGAGTGCCAAGGCCGCCCAGTTCCTGCAGGCCATTGCCGCGCAGGCAGACACCACGTCGCAGTTGGTGGACGCCTTGCTGGCGCTCGCGCGCGCGAGCGATGCGACGCTTGTCAGGGAGCACTTCGACCTGACTGCACTGGTGACCGAAGTGGTCGCGTCGTTGCAGCAGACGCGCCCTGATGCAGCGCTTCCGATCGTCGTCGATCCGCTCGTCGATATTGATGCGGACCGCAAGCTGGTGCGTCAAGTGCTCACGAATCTGATCGGCAATGCCTTGAAGTTCTCGGCCGAGACACCTGCGTCCGAGGTACGCGTCGGCATGACTGGCGTGCCCGAAGTGCCGGTGTTCTTCATTCGTGACAACGGGGTGGGCTTCGACGCCGAGCAGGCGCAAAGCCTCTTCAAGCCATTCCATCGTCTGCACGGGTCCCGCTTCGAAGGCTCCGGTGTCGGCCTGTCCATCGTCAAGCGCATCGTCGACCGTCATGGGGGACGGGTCTGGGCCGAAAGCGAGCCAGGGCTGGGCACCACGTTCTACTTCAGTTTCGGCGCTGCCACCTCATCGTCTTCAGCGGCTGGATGACGGCCAGAGAACGACGCGGCTTCGAGCGTTGCAATCAATGGGTGAATCAGCACCGACTGGCCTCCAGGACTGCGATCCGCGGCCATTGTTGTTGCGCCAGGCAGGCCCTGCTCGGACGGCACCATGAATCTCCACCTTTTCAAACCGCGCGACGCGACGCGTGTGCACGTGGGCATGTCGCTCCATGCGTTCCTCACGCGGCTGATCTGGCTGTGCGTCGGCCCTCTCGTACTGCTGGCTGCCTATCTGGCCATCGACCGTGTCCGCCACGTGCACGACGAGCGCGAACTCGAAACCACCAACCTCGCAAAATCTCTCTGCGCCGCGGTCGACCAAGACCTGAACGCGCGCATCGGCGCACTGACGATGCTGGCAGCGTCGCCGCTGGTGGACGATGCCTCGCGCTGGAAGGACCTGTATCAGGAGGCGCAAGGGTTTCGCCAGAGTTTCGGCAGTCACGTCATCCTCGCCGACCTGAGCATGCACATGCTGTTCAACACGCGCGTGCCGTTCGATACCGTGCTCCCCAGCCTGCCGCGCCCCAGGGGCCGTGCCGCGGCGCCCATCGCTGTGGCCACTGGCAGACCCGCAGTTGGTGATGTTTTTCTGGGGCCGATCGCTCAAGAGCCGCTGGTCGCCGTAGCGGTGCCGGTCCTGCGCAACGGAAAGACGGCCTTCCTGTTGCTCACGGTTTTCGAAGCCCGACAATTCCAGAAGCATCTGGACCAGATGGCGCTTCCTTCCGGTTGGTCTCTTGCTCTGCACGACAGCAACGGCGAGACCATCGCGCGTCGCGCGCCACCCGGGCTCAACCCGGCGGCAGATGTCGATGCCAGCGGGCGCTTCGTCGCGAAGTCGGCCGTGGCACCTTGGTCGGTGGCGCTCGAAATTCCACGTGCCATTTACGGCGCGTCGCTGGTGGAGGCTGCCACCGTGCTGACGCTCGTCGTTCTGGGTGCGACCGTGGCGGGGGTCGTCGTCGGCACGCTGGCGAGCCGTCGTCTGGGCAGGCAGGTGGCGTCGCTCGCGCAGGCGCCAACGCCCGAGGCACCCGTCCCATGGATCATCGAAATCGCCGCCGTGCGTCGCCTGCTCGACGTGGCCGCACAAAGACGCGAGACGGCAGAAGCCACGTTGATCGTGAGCGAACAGCGCTTTCGCCGTCTCTTCTATGAGGCCCCTCTGCCGCAAGCCCTCATTGCCAAAGACGGCACCGTGGTGGGTCTCAATGCGCGCTTTGTGCAGGTCTTCGGGTACAGCCTGGAGGATTTGCCCACCCTGGCCGAATGGTGGTTGCGCGCCTATCCCGATCCGACGGACCGGGCGTCCGTCAGGGAGGCCTGGGATGCCGCCGTTGCACATGCCGGTCCTGCAGTGAGCATCGAGCCGTTTGAACGCCGCATCTCGTGCAAGAACGGCGAGATACGTACGATGGTGGTTTCTGGCATCGGCATTGGCAATGACTTCCTGTCCACCTTCTTCGATGTCACCGAGCGCAAGCGAGTGGAAGAGGTTCGCCAACTGCTGGCAGCGATCGTCGAGTCTTCCGATGACGCGATCATCAGCAGCACGGTCGACGGCGTCATCACGAGCTGGAACCGGGGCGCCGAGCGCACATTCGGGTTTTCGTCGGACGAGACGATTGGCAAGTCGGTGCGCGAGGTGATCCGACCCGAGGATGATGAAGCGATCAGGGTGCAGGAGCGCCGGATCTTCCACGCCCGCCAGGGCGCAAGCCGAACAGGCGCCGAAGAAGTGGTGAGGCTGCACAAGGATGGACACCCGATGACCCTGTCGGTCGTCACCGGCGTGATTCGCGACGCGTCGGGCGCGGTTTCCGCACTGGCCGCCATCATGCGCGACGTCACCGTCGCCAAGCGCCGCGACATCGAGCTGCAGACACTCGTTGCCGAACAGGCCGTGCGTGAAGGCCTGATGCGAGATCTGACGGCCAGGCTGCGGACGCTTCGCGAAGAAGAATGCACCCGCATCTCGCGCGAAGTCCACGACGGGCTCGGGCAACTGCTCACCTGCCTCAAGATGGATCTGCGCTGGATGAGCCGCAGGCTGGCTGGCGGTGCTGCGGCAGCCGACCTGTCGGCCAAACTCGCTGAGACGGAGGATCTCGTCGACCAGACGGTCGCGTCCGTGCAGCGAATCGCTGTCGAGTTGCGGCCCAGCGTGCTTGATGCGCTCGGCCTGCCGGCAGCGATTCGTGACGAGGTACGCCGGTTCGAGGCTCGAACCGGCGTGGCCACGGTCGTCGAGACCAACACGTCGGATTCTCCGGGTTCCGCAGTCGCAACGGCGCTGTTTCGCATCCTGCAGGAATTGCTGACGAATACCGCCCGTCATGCCCAGGCAACGTCCTTGATCGTCACCTTGGCGGATGACCAGGACGCCTGGACCTTGCTCGTCCGCGACAACGGGGTCGGCATCCCTGCCGAGATGGCGAACAGCGCGACGACGCTCGGACTGTTGGGCATGACCGAACGGGCCGGCGCCATCGGCGGCGCCTTTAGCGTAAAACGCCATCCGGACGGCGGCACACTCGCCATCGTGCGGATTCCGCATCCAACTGTTTAGATGGAGGCTCGGGCATGCAGCACGTTCTGATCGCAGACGACCATGCCGTGACGCGCCACGGGCTCCGAGACCTCCTGTGCGACGCCTTCGCGGGTGTGCAGGTTGTCGAGGTGGAGGATGGCAGCGCGGTACTGGCCGAGTTCCCGTCTCGAGCCTGGGACTTGATCCTGCTCGACGTGATGATGCCTGGGCCCGGCATTCTCGACGTGCTCGGCGCCATCCGTGCGGTCAACCCAGGCGTACCGGTGCTCGTGCTGACGGCCAGCAACGAGGTCGAGTACGTGATCGAGACCATGAAGGCGGGCGCCAACGGTCTGATCCACAAACACCACGCCGTCGACGATCTGCTGCAGGCTGTGCAGCGCGTTGCCGATGGTGGCACCTATCTGCACGCGGACACGGCGATCGCCATCGCAACGGCGCTGCAGAGGCGCAAGCCCACATTGCTGCATCACGGCCTTTCTGAGCGCGAACTCGAAATCTTCCGACGCATCGCGCTCGGTCGGGCGATCAAGGAGATTGGCTTCGATCTCGGCTTGAGCGACAAGACGGTGGCCACCTACCTGGCCCGCATTCGAGAGAAGACCGGTCTCACGAGCCATGTGGAGATCGCCCGCTACGCGCTGAAGAACGGACTCGTCGACTGAACGAGATCCCCGTGTAGGAAATTTTCCTACAGCCGTTTGCGCAAATGCGTACGGCCCCGTCGGCTGCGCGGTGACACCATTTCCGCATGGAGTTTCAAGCCCCTCGGCCCAAGTTTCTCGTCGCTGATGACGCACCTGTGCTGGCGTTCTTGGTGAGCGAACTGCTGCAGGAGGCTGGTGCCGACGTGGTGGGTCCGGTTGCCGATGGCGCCGAAGCGCTGCGCCTGTTCCACGAGATTTCACCCGACGGCGTGGTTCTCGACATCGAAATGCCCGTTCTCAACGGTCTCCAGGTGCTGCGTGCCATTCGCTCGAGCGAGCGTGAGACGAGGTGCCTGGTGATCATTCTGACGAGTCATTCAGAGCCCTCGATGCGCGAGCAGGCTTACACCGATGGCGCCGACTACTTCCTCCAGAAGGCAACCGAGTCCGAGCGGCTGCTGCAGATCGTGCCCGACTTCATCAACCAACGCGGCGCGTAGGTCCCCCCGTCGTCAATGTAGTCAATGCACCGACAGCGTTCGGCACTCTGCCGACTGGCGGCCCGAGACGACAACGAGCAAAGTCACGGTATGGATCGCTCCCCACAACGATCCTGGGAGACATGACATGTACGGGCTGGTCAATCAGGCAGTCGAAGACTTCGTCAAACGCGGGTTCGGCGACCTTGCCTGGAAGGAAATCAAGGACAACGCAGGTGTCAACCTCGAGATGTTCGTCTCGATGGACAGCTACCCCGACGATGTCACCTACAAGCTCGTCGGGGCCGCGAGTGAGGTGCTGAATCTGGACTCCGCGGAGATCCTCGAGGCCTTCGGCGAGCACTGGGTGCTTTACACCGCGCAAGAGGGCTATGGCCAGATGCTCTCGATGTTCGGCTCGAATCTCGAGGAGTTCCTGCTCAACTTGGACAACCTCCACAGCCACGTCGGATTGACGTTCCCGGCGTTGCGGCCGCCGTCGTTTCAAGTGGAGCGCATCGAAGGCGATCCGGGCCTGCTGTTGCACTATCGCAGCGAGCGCGCCGGATTGGCTCCGATGGTGATCGGGCTGCTGAAGGGCTTGGGGCGGCGCTTCTCACAGGAAATCGAGGTTCGGCAGACGGCTCATCGCGGGTCTGACGACCACGACATCTTCCGCATCGACTACGTGAGAGCAGGCGCGTCGCCCGAGCAGTGATGGTTGCGCCTGCATTGAACTTGTCCCCGCAAGAGTTCGCTGCGGCGTTCCCGTTTCACATCGTCCTCGATGAACACCTCCACGTGATGCAGACTGGTGCGGTCCTGAGCCGCTTGTGCCCGGGGCTGATCGAAGGTGCATCGCTCGGCGAGCACTTCTTGATTCAGCGGCCCGTCTTGCAGCGCATGGACTTCGACGCGCTGCGTCGGCAGCGCGATGCGCTGTTCGTGTTGCGCTATCGGAAGGGGTCGTTGTGCCTGCGGGGGGAAATCGTGGTGCAGGAGCGGCACCTGTTCTTCCTCGGTTCACCCTGGGTGACCGACATGACGGATGTCAACCGGATCGGGCTGTCACTCAAGGACTTTGCCGTTCACGACCCGGCCGTTGACTTGTTGTTTCTGCTGCAGACGAAGAACAAGGCGCTGGCCGACACACAGGAGCTGTCACTCAGGCTGAAGAAGCAGAAGGACGATCTGAGAGTGGCCATGCTGGCGGCTGAGGTGGCGGAGCAGTCCAATCGCACGAAGAGCGAATTTCTGGCGGTGATGAGCCATGAGATCAGGACGCCGCTGAACGGCGTGTTGGGCATGCTCGACCACCTGCTGACGAGCGAGTTGTCGCCGCACCAGCAGGGCTGCGCCGCGACCGCCGCGAAAAGCGGCAAGACACTGCTCGGCATCATCGACGACATCCTGGACTTCTCCAAGGTCGAAGCGGGCAAGCTCGAGCTGGAATGCGTCGACTTCGGCCTGCGTCGTGCGGCGGTGGATGCGGTCGAGCTGCTGGCCTACCAAGCCGGGGAGCAGGGGCTCACCATCGAACTCGACATCGCGCCCGAGGTGCCGGACGATCTCCGCGGCGACCCGGCGCGCATCCGGCAGGTACTCGTCAATTACCTCGGAAACGCCATCAAGTTTTCGAGTGCGGGGCCGGTCGCTGTCCGCGTCCACCTGATCGACGAAGCTGCCACGCACGCGACGATCAGGCTCGAGGTCCAGGACCATGGCATTGGGATCGAACACTGCAAGCAGGCGACCTTGTTCGAGCCCTTCACCCAGGCTGATGCATCCACCACGCGGAAGTACAGGGGCACCGGGCTCGGCCTCGCCATCTGCAGGAAACTCGCCGCCCTGATGGGCGGCGAAGTCGGCTTGAGCAGCGAAATTGGCCGAGGAAGCACTTTCTGGTTCACCGTGCGCCTCGAGAAATCCGCAGCGGTCGAGCAAGCACCCCTCGGTCTCACGGCCGCCTCGGGGGGGTTCAGCGGTCATTTGCTGATCTGCGAAGACGACCCCGTGAACCAGTTGGTTGCGGAGTTGCATCTCACCGCCCTCGGCCTCACCGTGGAGATCGTCAGCACGGGTGCGGCAGCCGTCGCGGCTGCGGCCCGAACGCACTACGACCTCGTCATGTTGGACATGCGACTGCCGGACATGGATGGGCTGGACGTTTGTCGCGTCATTCGCGCCCAACAGGGCAAACGCAAGCATCTGCCCATCGTCATCTGGACGGCCAGCATGGCGGGCGTGGATCACAGGCTGATCGCCGACGTCGGTGCAGATGCAGTCCTCAGCAAGCCGTTCGAGCCGAGCGCGCTGAAGCAGACCTTGTCCAGATTCCTGGTCGCGCGCACGACGTGCTCGACCCCCACCACCGCAGCACAGGACAGCCGCGCATGAACATGCCCATCGATCCCCGCCTTCTCTACGACCAGACCGCGACCAACTGGTCGCGACACCAGCCCAGTTCGCTGTCCGACTTCACGGCCCGGCCGCAGGTGATGGCATTGTGCGAGCCGCTCGCGGGCAAGGACGTCCTCGATCTCGGCTGCGGCGAAGGCTACTGCACCCGCATGTTGAGCCAGCGCGGTGCGCGGGTGCTGGGGCTCGATCTCTCCGAGCGCATGATCGAACTCGCTCGCCAGGCCGAGGATGCGCTGCCGCTGGGTATCCGGTACGACACGGCCGACGCCGTCACGGCCGATCTCGGCGCTGCCAGCCTCGATCTTGTCGTCGCCGTGTTCCTCTTCAACTACCTTGACGTTGAACGAATGCACAAGACGATGGCCAACGTGCATCGGATGCTGCGACCGGGAGGCAGCTTCGTGTTCGCCGTGCCGCACCCGGCGTTCGCGTTCATGCGCGAACCCGCGCCGCCCTTTTACTTCGATGTCGGTTCCGCTGGCTACTTCAGCGCTCGCAACCGTGTATTCGGCGGGAGGATCTGGAAGAACGATGGCAGTGCACTGGACGTGCAATTGGTCCACAAGACCTTCGAAGACTACTTCGAGGGGCTGCGCAGGGCGGGCTTTTCCACGATGCCCACCGTCACCGAGCTGACAGTCACCGACGACATGGTCGCCATGGACGCGGACTTCTTCGGTCCCCTCTTCGATCTGCCCCTGCACATGGCCATCAAGGTCACACGTGCTTGAGGCCCTACCCACCCACCCAAGGTCACCCACATGAAGTCGCTTCAGTCCGAGATTGCCAACCTGGTTCCCGACGCTTCCACACGATTCAGGCTGGTCGCTGAAACTCACCGGCTGTGGCGCCATCCGTTCGTGGAGCAATGCCGCGCAGGCCAGCTGACGCTGGCGCAGGTGCGCGTGCTCGGTGCGCAGATGTACAAGTTCTGCCACGAGTTTCCGAGCTTTCTGGCCCTGGCCCTGGCGTCATGCCCGCAAGAAGACGCGCGCATCGTGATCGGTGAAAACCTGTGGGAGGAACTGGGGGAAGGCGATCTCCAGCGCGCCCATGCGGCGCTGTTCCGCCGTTTCACGCGTGCCTTGGGATTGGACGATGCGCAGCTGTCGGCGGTGCCCGCGCTGCCCGAAACCTCGGCGCTCATCAACACCTATCGGAACCTGAGCGACCACTATGGCGTACTGGGCATCCTTGGCGCCCTCTGCTACGCGTCGGAGGGCATCGTCGCGGCCCTGTACACGCACATTCAGACGGGCCTGCTGCAAGCCGCGTCCTTTGACAGGGACGCATTGATGTTCTTCGAGGTGCACATTCACGTCGACGGCGGACATGCCGACAAGCTTGAATCCGTCTTGTTGCCGATGCTGGTAGCGCCACAAGATGAGATGCTCGTCGAGCAAGCCGTTCGAACGGCACTCGACGCCCGATGCCGGTTCTTCGATGGTGTCATGCGCGAGGCCAAGTGCCATGGCGCGCAGAAGTCGGTCGGCAACGCGTGAGGATGCGGCGATGAATCCGCTTCCCGCCTGGCTGCATGGCCTGTTTGCGGTGCTGCCCACGCCGATGGAGGCGGGCGGAGGCCTGGATATGGAGAGCCTGGACCGCGTGGTCGAGCACTACCTGGACGGCGGCGCCGTGGGGCTGGTGCCGGCCAGCATCGCGGGCGAAGGAGACTTGCTCGACAAAGATGAGCGGCGCCTGGTGATCCAGCGCGTCGTCTCTCGGTCAGCTGGACGGGCGCCGATCATCGTCGGCGTGCTGGAGGAAAGTACCGACCGCGCACTGGTTCAGGCGCGGATCGCGGCCGAGTGCGGAGCGGTTGGCTTGCTTGTGAAGCCACCGTTCGGCGACTCCCAGGGCGTGTTCGCGCACATCGGCTCGATCGCGCGATCGCTGCACCTGCCGATCATCCTGCTGGACAACCCGAAATTCGGCGCCGCGTTGCCGGTGGCCCTGGTTCGCGCCTTGGTCGATACGTTTCCCGAAGTCTGTGGCATCAAGCTGGAGGAGGAGCCCACCGCCGACAAGATGGATCGGGTGCGCGCATTGTTGGGGCGGCGCATCCGAATATTCGGCGGCCTTGGTGGGGTCCATTGCCTGCCCGAGCTTGAGCACGGTGTGGATGGATTCTTTACCGGCTATCCGTACCCGCGACAGCTTGTCGATGTCATCGATTGCTTCCGTCGCGGCGACCGGGCTGCGGCCGACAACGCCAACGAAGTGCTGCTGCCTCTTGCGAGGCGGGAGCGTGAGCATCCAGCGGCCATGATCAGTCTGCGCAAGACGATCCTGCGCGACTGCGGTGTCCTCCGAGACGCGACCGTCAGGCCGCGCAGCAGCACACCGCGCGGCGCAATCGGCAAGGCGGCATGATCATGCACTCCATGTTGGCGGCCGACTGCGAGCGCCAACAGCCTGTCCGAGCTTGATATCCGCATCAACGAGTACGGGGCAGAAGCCTGAAATCGGCTTCTGCCCCGCATGTCTAGTGGTGGAGAGGAGGAGGAAGGAACACCCCCACCAAACCACCGCAACTCCTTGATACATCAGACTGTGGCAGCGTCGATAGTGAAGGTTTGGAGCCCCTCATTGTGTCGCGAATTCCGAATCGACGACGCTCATTCGCAGGGGGCCGGGCGGTGGTGCTCAGCACCTACACTGCCTCGCCTTCAATGCTTACCGATCGGACCCCAATGAACTTTCGCAAATTCGCTGTCTTCATGATCTTCGTAGCCCTGGTCGGTCTGTCAGGAAGCGGCGCATACAAATCTTCAGGGGATGACAGCAGCGCCATCGCCAAAGCCTTCTACGCAGATGAACAGCGTGAACGGTTTGAGCAAGCGATGCAGCGCGCAAAACAGGGCTACGCTGATGAGGACTCGGTTCGAGCGACTGGAAGGATTGAGAACGCCAGAGCAGAGCGACGGAGTAACGGTCAGACTGGGTTGATGGTCTTTGCAGGTGTGGGCGTGCTGGCTTTGGGGCTGCTGTTCAGCACGAAGCCTGCGGCTTGATCGACTGCAATTTCAGCCGCTGCAACAGTCGCTGTACCTGCGCCAAACTCCACGCGCCGCCGCGTGGAGCTGCAACGCCAACTTGATTCAGCTCGGCGACCATCGCGCGCTGACTCAGATTCCGAGCGCGGAAGCCAGCAAAGAGTCCTGACAGCTTTCCGGCGAATGCATCTGCCGTTGCCTTGCGCTCTTGGATGTTCGGGGCCAAGTTCGCTGGCCCCGTCGTCCCTAGCTTGACCCCGCGCGCTTTCGCTGCCGCCAGCGCCGCCTTCACACGGGTGCCGATCCGGCGCCCCTCGAACTCTGCGAAGTTCGCCATGCCGATCAAAATCATCCGACCTTCGTCCGTCTTGGGGGAGATGTCGGAAAACTCTGCGAACCGGATATCCACGCCGGCATCGTCGAGGACTTCGAGGAAGAATCGAACGTCACGTGACAGCCGGTCGAGCTTGCCGACCACAAGAGCGGCGCCGGTGCGCTTGCACTCTGCCAACGCCCTGACCAGCTCGGGGCGATGCTTGCCTCCCTTTCGCCCGCTCTCGACCTCTACGAACGCCCCCACAAGCTCGCCACGCCCTCGCAGGTAGTTGCCCACTGCTGCCTGCTGCGCCTCGATCCCCAGGCCGCTGACGCCTTGCCGCTGTGTGCTGACTCGGTAGTAGCCGACGAACTTCGATTGCTGCATCTTGACCCCTGACTACGTGAAAGGACTTCAGTCCAATGTGTTGTCAGTATCACGCCCAGCCTCTATAAGGTCAAGTAATGTCAATGACGTAGTTTGACATTAACGCCGAGGCCCACGATGATCCCAATGACCCCAACGATCAACCCGAGCCATGAAGCAGACCAAGAAATCGAAGGAGCTGGAGCTTGCCCCCAGTCTCGCAGCGCAATACCTCGCATCCCAACTCGGCGAAACAGCAGACCTGTGGCTCCATCGCCTAGCGAACTGGCGCCGACCGGGACGGCACGCGGCGCTTCCGGCAACCGAGACCGAGGCCGGACACCCCTCCTACGCGCATAGCGCGCTCGAAAAGTTTGTCGCTGACGAACTCTCTCGTCGGGTTCTGGTTTCGGGGCGTGTCGGTGGCGAACTACCCCGTGCCGGGGCTATCCCCCTTCTCGATGGGCCAGACAAGCCGCACGTGCGCGTGACGTTCGCCATCGGCTCAGTGAGTCAGTCGGTTTTCGCGATCAACCCCGCGTCTGCGAGGAAGCTGGCAGACATGCTGAACGAGTCTGCGGCGATTGTGGACCGCGTAGGAGGTCTGCCATGAACATCGACATTCGTGCCGACATTGCCAGCGGACGCGTCATTTCGGCAGGCGAGCTCAACAGCTACACCATCCATCGGACCGTCAGTCTCGGCGATGGCGTATTCGTCCACTTCGGGCTGGATGCCGGACAGCCTGTCAGGGTCACCCAGTTCCCGCCTGCTTTGGCCTTCGCGGAGCTCCAAGCATGAACACAAGTGCACCTGACGTGTACCCGGTAGACGGCGCGCAACTGGCCGAGGAAATGAAGCACATCGCGGTGGCAAGCCCAACGGCATGGGGTGGCGCGTCTACTGTCATCACTGGCGTGCGTCACTATCCGGGCAACGGGCCGCAGCCCATCCTCATCCTCAAGAGCGGGGGCCGCGACCCCATTCACTTAGAACCTATCCGTAAATAATGTTGACGGTCAACTTGACCTTGCGGAACGCGATGATCGCAGCGGCGATGTGGTTGAGTGCAACGAAGCTTCGCTCAAGCTTCTCGTATCGCACGAGCAACTTG
>Ga0307517_10009298_pt1 | contig 13961 bp, 16 predicted proteins | sample 23_EM_MG_FD_194515 | JGI IMG/M metagenome (GOLD analysis project Ga0307517, IMG submission 194515) | Populus trichocarpa ectomycorrhiza microbial communities from riparian zone in the Pacific Northwest, United States - 23_EM | ecosystem: Host-associated > Plants > Roots > Unclassified | place...
GAGCTGCTGATATCCTATCTCAAAATATTCCTGATCAATGGCTCACGCCTCCGTATAGAACAAAGCCCTTTTGTTCCGGCAGAAATTTCTGGTTTAAAAGAACCCTTCGTATTGCAAAACCTTAAGGATGCGATCGAGGAAAACTTCAAAATCAAACACTCCCCTGCCGAGTATGCTGATCTGCTGAATATCTCGCCAAAAGCACTGGCTAAGATCACCCGCAACCACTTTAACAAAACGCTCACTAACATGATAGCCGAGCGCATTGTGATAGAAGCCAAACGCGAGCTATACCTCACCTCGAAACCAGTAAAATCCATCGCCTACGAATTAGGCTTTAACGACGAATTCTACTTCAGCCGCTTCTTTAAAAATAATGCCGATGTATCGCCGCAGTTGTATAGGGAGACGGTTGGTTTTGCAAAGGCGGAGGTGTAATATCCTGAACCAGTCCAATGCTGTTTGAATTACCCCCCGCTAAGTAAGATTTACAATGATTTAACGTTAAATTGTTAATCCTTAATTTATGAAAAAATATAAATATCTTTTGATTTTAGCGATGTTGCCGTTGCTTAATACAGCCGCCAAAGCACAATCTGCCCAGGCAAAACAGGCATCTGACAATACCCTGGAAATTAACCGCAGCAAAATAGATTCATTAGACAGGTTATTGATGAAAGTAATTGGCGAACGCGAGAAGGCGGTCAGGGAAATCGGGATTTATAAAGCGAAGAACCATATTCCCCCGCTTCAGGCAGCCCGTTTTCAGCAGGTTCTTGAAAAAGGGATCGCTGCAGGAAAAGAAGAGGGATTATCTGCCGAATTCGTGACTGAAATATTAAATAGTATTCACAAAGAAAGTTTACGGATAGAGGAAGAAATTAAGCAAAAGCATTAGGCTTGATTTGGATATTTTAATCCCCGCCTATTTAAGAACAGGCGGGGAATTCTTTCTATGTTGCCTGCGCCCTGGCTTTGTTACATTGGCCCAGGTAATAGGCTGAACCTATAGCAAGAATTGCAAACAAAGCAACAGTTGACCAGCCATTGGCGTTTCCTTCTCCGCCCAACAGCGCCATAAGGGTTACAATTAGTTGTAAAATATCATAAATTAAAGCATATAACAACAACTTGGGCCACGATTTCGCCGCCGGCGAAACACTGCTGTAAGACCAGAATATCATTCCGATAAACAAATTAGAAACACCAAAATAACGTGCCATCCAGATGCCGCCGCCTTCCAGGCTGATGCCGTAAAAGGCCATTAACTTAACAGGGACAAATACAAAAGCAAGGCCAAAGCCAATTGCCAAAATGGTAATGATAATTGCGAAGGTTGAAAGTTTCATGTCTTTAGGTTTTTTTATAATAAATTTACCTATTTCCGGGATAAAACCAATTAATTATCAGTGATTTAAAAACAACCTGTTGATTATTAGCAGACATCACTCTGCCCTTGTTGTAAATGGCATTTCCTATTTGATTTTCTTAACTTTGATGTATGGATGCGCAATACATTTCGAAAACTTACGACTTTGACACAAACGATCTAAAACTTAAAGGTTTTAAGGTTTACGAAATAGAACCTGCCGTTAACCCGGTACCGTCCTATAACCGCAGAGATTTTTATAAAATTTGCCTGGTTACGGGTAATAGTCTTATTCACTATGCCGATAAGAGCGTAGAACTGAAGGGGGCTTTCTTATTTTTCGGGAATCCGCATGTCCCCTATTCTTCAGAATTGATCGACCCGGAACAGCACGGGTTTTCGTGCCTGTTTACCGAAGAATTTCTGAAAGCGCGCGACCGTACTGAAAGCATCCTGGAATCCCCTTTATTTAAGATAGGCTGCACGCCTGTATTCTGTTTAAACCAGCAGCAAAAAGAGTTTATTACTACCCTCTTTCAGCAGATGATAACAGAACAGGATACGGATTATATTTTTAAAAACGACCTGATACGCAACTATATCAACCTGATCATCCACGAGGCTTTGCGAATGCAGCCGTCAGAAAATTTTATTCAGCATAAAAATGCGTCATCACGAATCACCACACTATTTCTTGACCTGCTGGAAAGACAGTTTCCAATTGAAAGCGCCCAACGTCCGCTGAGGTTAAAAACAGCACAGGACTTTGCTGCAAATTTGTCCGTCCACGTGAATCATTTGAACCGCTCGGTCAGGGAAATTACCGGCAAGCCTACCACTGCCCATATCGCCGAAAGAATAACAAGCGAAGCAAAGGCCCTTCTTCAGCATACCAATTGGAGTATTGCGGATATTGCTTACGGGCTCGGTTTTGAATACCCTACCTATTTCAACAATTACTTTAAACGGATGACGGGCACTGTCCCGAGAGCCCTGCGGGCGTGATTGTTTGAAATCCTTACTTTTTTGTTTGATTATCATTAACAGCGGCTTATCCTGCAAGAATACCTTTGTTATTATAAACTTAAACAGCCAAATGCTGTTGAGAATGATATAAAAGAAAGCTACTATGGAAATTAAACGTAGCGGTTCTCAGCCTTCAGGCAAAGGTCCCGCAGAATATTTTACCGGGTCCGTACGCATTGATCCGCTTAACAGCCCGCCAGAACCGTCCCGGGTTGCAATGGCACTGGTTACTTTTGAACCGGGCGCCCGCACTGCCTGGCATACCCATCCATTTGGTCAAACACTGATAGTAACCACGGGCTATGGCTGGGTGCAGCGCGAAGGTGAAGAAAAACAGGAGATCCGGCCGGGAGATGTGGTCTATTTTTTCCCGGACGAAAAGCATTGGCACGGCGCATCCGCCACCACAGCAATGAGCCATATTGCCGTACAGGAAAAATTGAATGGCTCACCGGTGGATTGGATGGAACATGTAACTGATGAACAATATAACGGCGCTATCAAAAAAGAGATATAATAATGGAAAAAAGAAAACTAGGTAAAAGCGGTCTGGAAGTCTCTGCAATGGGATTGGGCTGTATGGGGTTGAGCTTTGGCTACGGTCCTGCTGTCGACACACAAGATGGTATAAAACTGATCCGTGCCGCCTTTGATATGGGCGTAACTTTTTTTGACACAGCAGAAGCCTACGGGCCTTTCGACAATGAGATATTATTGGGCGAGGCTCTTGAGCCTTTTCGTGACCAGGTGGTGATCGCTACCAAGTTCGGTTTCCTGAATGGCGATTCCAAAACGGGCCTCGACAGCCGGCCCGAGCGTATCAGGATAGTAGCCGATGAGGCCCTCAGGCGCCTGAAAACCGACCGTATCGATCTGTTCTATCAGCACCGTGTCGATCCTAACGTGCCCATCGAGGACGTAGCCGGAACGGTAAAGGAATTGATCCGGGCAGGCAAAGTAAAACACTTCGGGATGTCAGAAGCCGGCGTAGATTCGATCCGCAAAGCACACACCGTTCAGCCAGTAGCTGCACTTCAGAGCGAATATTCGCTGTGGTGGAGAGAGCCGGAGCAAAAGCTATTGCCAACACTTGAAGAACTGGGCATTGGTTTCGTTCCTTTCAGTCCGCTGGGCAAAGGTTTCCTTACAGGCGCTATCAACGAGAACACAAAGTTCGACAGCACGGACTTCCGCAATATCGTTCCACGCTTTTCAGAAGAAGCCCGAAAGGCTAACCAGGTGATGGTTGATTTGCTTAATACCATAGCAACGCAAAAAAATGCGACGCCGGCACAAATAGCACTCGCCTGGCTGTTGGCGCAAAAACCATGGATAGTGCCAATTCCGGGTACTACCAGGCTACACCGCCTGCAAGAAAACATGGGTGCAGTAAATGTAGTGCTTACTGCGGATGATCTGCAAAGTATAGAAAACGCTGCTGCTCAGATACAGATAGAAGGAGCACGCTATCCGGCAAGTTTGCAGGCACGGGTGGGGAAATAATATGGGGCTAATCTGAGATGAAAAATGTGATTATTTTGGGTGCCAGCGGCAATATCGCCAAACATGTCATTGACATATTAGTCAATAAGGACGAAATCAACCTGACCCTGTTTTTGCGCAATGCTCGCCGGTTGGCAAATCACGATGTTTCTAAATGCCGTATCATTGAGGGTAATGCTCTGAATTTTGATCAGCTTAAAGAAGCCATCAACGGCCAGGATATTGTGTACGCCAACCTTGCAGGCGACCTGGAGGCAATGGCAAAAAATATTGTAAAGGCAATGGACGAAACAGGAGTTAAAAAGATCATCTTCATCAGTTCGATAGGTATTTATGATACTCCTCTAAGGCCTGTTTTGATACCCTACCGAAAAGCTGCCGATGTGATTGAAGCATCAGATCTGGAATACACCATTTTGCGACCAACCTGGTTTATCAGCGCAAATGAAGTGGATTATGAAACAACAAGGAAAGGCGAACCGGAGAAAGGTTCGGTAATATCTCAGAAAAGCCTGGCAACATTGATCACGAGAATTATCGAATCGCCAGAAAAATATACCCGTGAAAACCTGGGCGTGAATAAGCCCAATTCTTGATAAAAAACAAAAACCCTCTTTCCGGCAAAGCGAAGAGAGCGGTCCAGCGTAGCGCCGACCGGTCCAAAGGACTCCTTTATCCATAGGGCTCCCTTGGAGGAGGGGGTGAGTCAAATAGCCACACGACCTGCTCTTCCGCAGGAAAGAAATATTTAACTTTGCATCATGACTTTCTTTAAAGACTTTGCAGCATATAACGAATATGTCGGGTTGCCCAAGCCTTTGAATAATGCCATAGATATGGGCTTATATGAAGGAAATATCATTCGTTTGCAATCGGAGCCTATAGTGATTGACTTCTACCGTATTTCTATCAAAAGCAATTACATTGACATCAATTCTCCCGACTACAATCCGGAAAATCCTCAACCTAAAACTGCAGTATTCTTTAATAGCCCGGAAAGTCCGCATTCATGGAAGATTCAAAGTCAGTTTAATGGATTTTATTTACAGATTTCCAAAAAGCTGATCGAAGAGCACCGTTTCCTTTTTAGAAATTATCTCGGGTATGGGGAACATGAAGCATTGTATTTAACCGGGAATGAAGAACAGGAAATCAGGCTTATATTTGATTTAATGCTTACGAAGTTTCGTAACAATCAAAACAACGACGATATTTTAATTTCCTATGCTCATGTATTAATTTCATTAGTAGGATCTTTCTATCACCGTCAGTTTTCTACCGATCTCAAAAAGTACAATCCAATAGTTTCTGAGTTTCAACAACTATTGAATGATTTTTACAATCAGCAGGTAAATCAATTGCCCTCTGTACAGTATTTTGCCGAAAAACTATACCTAACGCCAAATTATTTAGGCGACATCATCAAACATTTTACTGATAGATCGGCTATTGAAACTATTCATGACTTTGTTATTAAGAAAGCGAAGAAACTACTCACAGAAAGAACTGATCTGAACAGTTCAGAAATTGCTTATGAGCTTGGATTTGAGTATCCGAATTACTTCGCAAAATTCTTTAAAAACATACACAACATACTCCAAAAGATTATCGAACAAAGCTTCGGTTTAAACAAGTAAGCTTATCGACAAAATAAAGCACTCTGAAAGGGGAGCTTTTTTTGTAAACAGTAGAATGTTTCCTTTTTGCCCGTAAGATGTATAACTCCACGGAATAAACATTGAATAATTTTGCCCTAATACATGGAGAAAATAAATATGAGTAATAATAAAGTTTGGTTCATCACCGGTGCAGGGCGCGGGATGGGAGTTGACATCGCTAAGGCTGCTCTTGCTGCTGGTCATAAGGTGGTTGCAACCGGCCGTAATACTGACAAGGTGGCCCAGGCCCTTGGAGAATCCCCCGACCTGTTAGTCGTTAAGCTGGACGTTACCACCCCTGCCGATGCTAAGTCAGCGGTCAAGGCTGCCGTTGACCATTTTGGCAGTATAGATGTGCTTATAAACAATGCAGCAAACTTTTATGCGGGCTACTTTGAGGAGTTAACGCCGCAGCAGATGGAACAGCAACTGTCGGTTAGCCTTTTTGGCCCGATGAATGTAACCCGCGCAGTATTGCCGGTTATGCGCAAACAGCATTCCGGGCACATCATTACGATCTCATCGAGTGCCGGCCTTATTGGCTTTGAATTTGGTACGGCTTATGCCGCATCGAAGTTCGGCACCGAAGGATGGATGGAATCGTTGCAGGCCGAGATTGAACCGTTTGGTATCCACACCACGATTGTTAATCCGGGTTTCTTTCGCACTGAACTCCTCACTGAGGAGTCAACAAATTTCGCAGATCGGGCCATCGATGACTACAACGAACGCAGAACGCAGCAAATGCAGTTTTGGAAAGGTTATAACGGTCAGCAGCCCGGCGACCCGGCCAAGCTCGCCCAGGCCCTGATCACAATCTCAAGCCAGGAAAAGCCGCCGCTCCGATTCATTGCAGGCGCAGATGCCATTGGCACCGCAGAGCAGGTTATCGCCATACTACAGCAACAGATCAACGCTTACCGCGAGCTGTCTGTATCTCTTTCATACGAGGACGCATAGGTTCTTCATACAAAGCAAATGGCAAAACCCTCTTTCCGCACAGCGGAGAGAGGGTGCCCTAGCGTAGCAACGGCCGGGGTGAGTTGAATAACAAAGCGATATCAAAACATCGAATACTTCACCGGCTCCGGTATCGTATGCCCTATCACCAACTCCTCAATTTCAGGAATTATAGCAAGTTCTGTTTCATAATGTGCCTTTTCAAATGCAGTTAAAGCATCAGATTGTTTTTGTACCCAGGCAGCATCATTAGCAGTTCCTTTATCCATCCTGTCCAAAGCATCCAGGCCAATAGCCGCGGCAGCAGTAAGGTTTTTAGAATGATCCTCTACCTCTTTCAATCGCTTGTTCCCCGTAAATAAAGGCTTTAAATAAGTATCATTTTGCTTCCAGGACAGCAGGTAAGCTTTAATCGTTTCTCCGGTATTCCTATCGTGCTTTTCCAGGTATAATTTTACCAAAGCCCTGAATTTCCTTTTCGTTGCCGGATCGGTAGGAATAATATCAGATATGGACGTAAGCGGCGTAGTCTGGTAAGCAGCCTGCGGTGCTTTCATCATTCCGGCAATCAGTTTTTTATAACCCTTTACCGGGGTAAGCACATCAGTCAGGGTTTGCAAATGCTCAGTGGGTTCACCATTCGACAGTCTGCGCAAAGCACGTTCATAATTGCTGATGTGGTTCAACCCCTGCTCATCCAACTCGTTGCTTAGGACATACAAACGCCGGTACATATCATCCACGTCCGTCACATTAGCCGGCGACCACAGCCTTTCCGCAATTGCCCCGGCACGGGGCCATATCCTGCCATCAATATTATTATTATCAGCAAGCTCGGTCCATTGTGCAGCCTCCCCACCCAGGATATTAGGATTATTCGCTGCAGCTATTGACGCATTGTTATAATGAATATAAGCGGGCAAAAACAAGTCGAGATAAAATCCTTCTGATATCAGTACGGCGTTGTGCTGTGCTATATCGTTCGGGTTACCATAGGATTTAATCATACCATTATCCTGGGGTATCCATTTATGCACAATAGCATCGCCGGGCAGTTTATCATTATAAATTTCCTCCCACCCTATCATTTGCCGGTGATGCTTTTTCATCACCTCATAAACCCGTTGTACAAAATAACGCTGCAGGTCGTCGGTACTTTGCATTTGGTGCTGGGTCATCCAGTCCATTATTTTCGGGTTCAGCTTCCAGGCCATGCCGTTGTTCTCATCGGCCCCGATATGCATATATCCAGCCGGGAAGATCGTGGCCATCTCACCAACAAACTTATCCAGGAAATCATACACCTTTTCATTGGTGGGGTCGAAGGTTGGCGCCACCATATTGGCAATAATATCGGCTATCGAATTTCCTTGTGGCACTTTAACTTCCGGGTGCTCCTTTTGCCACTGCATCCGCGAACCGGGATGATAAGGACCCGGCTGACTGGCTAGCTCGGGATACCCGGCAAACCAGGTTTGCGCATGTCCCGGCATATCAAATTCAGGTACTACTATAATACCCCTGTCGGCAGCATATTTTACAATTTCCTTTAACTGCGTTTGGGTATAATAATCTCCGCTTGAGCCTTTCTGATGTAGCAGCGGGAATACTTTTGACTCCACCCTGAAACCTTCGTCATCGGTCAAATGCCAGTGCAGCACATTCATTTTCACCGCAGCCATGGCATCAATGTTCCGCTTCATTTCATCATAGGATATAAAATGCCGGGCCACATCGATCATTAATCCGCGCCATTTGAATCGCGGAGAATCATGTATCTGAATACAAGGAAAATAATAGCCATTATCATCTTTAGCTAAAAGCTGCAGAACCGTTTGCAGACTACGTAAAACTCCTATCGTATTTGGCGCTATGACTCCAATACTGTTTTTGCCGACAAACAAATAATAATCTTCATCTGCGTCTATGCCTGATTGCCATTTAGTTGGTGGCATTATGCCCATTGAAGCTGAATCTAAACCATCTTCAGGCGTAATGTATTGCTGGCCAAATACTAACCCCGTTTTACGGTTCAATTGCTGATAAAAGCGGTTTATTGCTTTATATAAAATGGTGTCTGTTGAATGCCTATCGTTCGTAGGCATATCGTTCTTTTGAGGCAACACCTTAATAGTAAACTTACTGGTCAACCTAAACTTCCCGTCTTTTAATAAAAACTCTTTTGGCGCAGGCATTAGGTTCAAAGTATTTTGCTGCCCATTAACAGCAATACAACAAGAAAACAGGAAAGCAATAAGGATGATCTTCTTCATATAATTAGTTATTTTGATATGGATTATTTTCAATTTCTTTCAGGCCCTTTTCGGTGCACATGCCACGTATGTAAACCTCCACCAGGTTTTTAAACAGTTCGTAAGGATTGTTCTTGCGTTTTTTATCTTCCGGCCGGGTAATGCTGGTGTATAGCAACACAATACCCTTTAATGCAACTTCCGGAATAATAAATGAGTTGAAATATCCCTCATTTATACCCTTTTGTATCAGGGGGATGAGCAGTCGCCCATAATTATCACCGGAACGGTTAATAGCAGCATTTTGCAGTTCAGGATAATAATAATTCAGATCATGAAAAAACGCTTGGTTAACACCAAAATCTTTACCCACTGCTGCCCTGAGAAGGATAAGCAATTGGTTTACCGGACTATCATCAGTGCTCAATACCGCTGCAAACTCATTGTGATATCCGGAATACAGCTGTCGCAGACATTCCGCAAGCAGGTCTTCCTTACTTTCAAAATATTTGTAAACCGTTTTGGTAGATATCCCCATCGGTTCAACCAGCTTCTTAATGGTCATGTTGCGGATGCCATGTTTCAAAAACTGCTCAAGCGCGCCTTCTACAATCTTCTCTTTCAATTTGGAAAATATTTTTATATCAATATTTTCCAAATGTATAAGAAAATATTAAACATCAAATATTTTCCACAAAAAAGCTGAGCAAAAAAGTTACTGCTAACAGGGTATGCCGAATAATATTTAAATCAAACAAAATCCATAATAATTGCTTATATTTACTTAAGCGTTAAGTCTAAATAATTAATTATCAGATGGAAACGAACGAAGATCTCACCTCAGATGAGGATGGAAAAGCAGCAGGAATAGTCAGTTATTTCTTTATTGTCGGGTGGCTCATTGCTTATTTTGCTTTGCACCATAAAAAAACCGGGCTGGGAAGTTACCAGTTAAGGCAAACTTTGTTGTTTCATATTATTTCAACAGTCGCAGTGGTTGCCTTAGACATACTTTTTTTCTACCTGATTTTTAGCCCCGATTATTGGGCAGCGTCGGCTTTAAACTGGTTAGTCAGAACATCTATAATCGTTCTTTGGGTATTTGGTTTTCTGGGAGCAATAAATGGCGAAAAGAAACCTATGCCGCTCATCGGCAAAAAAGCGCAGAGTATGTTTTCGGGTATCTGAACTAGCAAGTCGCTCTTCAGCAGAAGGATTTGATGAACTACAACTCAATCCAGCACCTTCGTTGTCACTTCAACTGTGTCGGGCGTGCCTGTGTGTGAAAATGATCATTGAACTGGCTCTACGGGTATCTCAATAATTCGATAAGTCCCCGAAGGATATGACTCAAAATCATCTAGGTAATGTTAGCAATGAAAATGCTAATCCAGCACCCTCATCGTCACCTCAACAATATCCTGGAAAACCTTCTTATCGGCACCCGACTTTGCGGTAACCCGGATACCTTTTATCGAATTCAAAATAAACTGAGCTAAAGCATGGCTGCTTTGCTCATCGGATATTTCGCCGTTACTTTGCCCTTTTTTAATAGCCTCATTAAAATACTTTTCCAACTGTCGATCGTTGTCGCAAAGCATTTTGTTCACTTCCTGGTCATGCGGTGCCAATTCAACACCTGCATTTACCATAAAACAGCCTCTGTGCTGATCATCCCGTAGCAATTCGGTCACCGTATATTCAAACATTTTCCTGATCGCGTCTTTGGCAGTTGGCGCATTATCGACGATCGCCTTCATTTCATTCATAGCGATCTGTCTGTAATTCTCCAGCGCCCGGATAAACAGCGTATGCTTATCCCCAAAGGTATCGTACATGCTGGAGCGGCTTATACCCAACCCGTCCACAAGGTCCTGCATAGAAGTCCCGTTATACCCCTGGTGCCAAAAAAGGTTCATGGCCTTTTGCAGCACCTCGTTCTCATCAAAATCTTTAGTTCTTGCCATAACAGAAATAGCTTTGCCCTTTAATGAGCAAAGCTATTCATTTTTTGTCAGTGATCAGTTAATCAGTGACATATTACCAGTTGATCAGTCATTTACAATCTCTTCTCACCAATCCCTGCGAACTGCCAACCGGTAACCGCCAACTGAATTATCTTGTTCCGCCACCAGCTAAAATAGTTTCGCCGGTCAACCAGCCTGAATCATCAGATGCCAGGAATACTGCAATCGGTGAAATATCTTCCGGCTGGCCGATACGACCAAGAGGTGTAGTAGTTTCTGCCCATTTCTGGAAATCGCTGCCGATGAAACCTGCTGAATGGGTTCCTTCAGTTTCTACCATACCAGGATTAATTGAATTTACACGGATCTTTTTCGGGCCCAATTCTTTTGATAATACTTGAGTAATAGAATCCACCGCACCTTTTGTGGCTGTATAAATAGCACTTCCCGGAGGAGTGATACGGCTTACAACTGACCCTATGTTGATCACACTCCCACCATTAACACCAAAGCTTTTCACTGCACCTTGTGTAGCCAGTAACAAACCCAATACGTTAGTGTTAAACTGACTATGGAATTGTTCCTCGTTAATTTCTTCTATATTACCAAATTGGTATATACCTGCGTTATTTACCAGGATATTAACGCCACCGAATGCTTTATTGGTTTCGGCAAATAAACGGTCTACGTCGGCTGTTTTAGAAACATTGCCCTGAACTGCTATTGCTTTTCCACCTTTACCGGTTATTTCGGCAACCACTTTATCGGCACCTTCTTTTGACGAAGAATAGTTCACCACTACTGATGCACCTGCTTCGGCTAAACTCTTTGCTATTTGTGCGCCAATACCTTTTGATGCACCTGTAACTACTGCTACTTTGTTTTCTAACTTCTTCATTGTTTTTTGTGATTAATTTTTCTATTCGGAATAATCGTTCCACAAATGTAAGCACAAAACGGAACGATTGTTCCGATTGCATGCAAAGATTATCTCATAATGACAATTCAGATAAATTGATGACAATTCTTTCTTTTTTGTGAGAGGTCCCGGAAATGGTTATTTCAGCCTCAAATCAAACCTAAAGGGCTTTACAGCAGCAATTTTGATCTGTTTGAAATCAGGGTGTGCAGGATTAAGCAGGTAATTATATTCCAGGTCGATAATAGCCGAGGGAACTTTCAAAACCGCGGTTTCCCGTTCTGCCAGCCACTTATCCCCTATGGCCTGGGTATAAGGGTAGTTGATCACTTTTGTCCATTCGGCACTTTTCTTTACAAGCTCTGCTAATTTTATCTCCTTGATCTTTATTTTATCAGGCAGCCGGTACATGGTTACCGAAAAATTTCCGGTGTATAAGGAAGTGCCGGAAGTATGCGCCAGTTTCTCAAGGCATGATAGCGCAAGGGTACCGCCTGTGTAAATTACATATTGCCCGTTAGAGTTCCACCGCGCATCAAATCCCGACCCTTTCAGGTCGTTAGCGTATTTGGTTTGTCCTATGCGGTAGATGTGCATTTTTTTAGTTGAAAAGTTGGAAGGTTTTAAGGTTGAAAAGTTAAAATACTAAATGATGAAATAGTGCTATGCTAACTTTACAACATTCCAACTTTTCAACCTTACAACAGGGCTTTTATAGTTGAAAAGTTGGAAGGTTTTAAGGTTGAAAAGTTAAAATACTAAATGATGAAATAGTGCTATGCTAACTTTACAACATTCCAACTTTTCAACCTTACAACAGGGCTTACGCCGTGGCTCCGTAGTCAATACGGATAAGCTCATGCATAACAATGCCGATGCCGGTAATGGTATCCAATATATCATAAGGAACTGCATCAATGCCTGTATTGTAGTGCTTTAGCCAGTTTTTAAACTCGGTGAGCGAGCCAAAGGTATCCAGGCCCTTATCAAAAAGCTCAAATAACTGGATAATATGCTCACTAAGGCCAAGGTTTAACTCCCTGGTATTTTGGATATGCTTGCGCAATGTAGGCTCAGTAATATCGAGCCATTTGGATACATCGGTTTGCGTAGCACCTGTGATCACGATAAGATCATTGATGGCGCCTGGTTGAAGGCCCTTCTTTATAGCATCCAATTTGGCTATGGGCGATCTGAAATAGGTGGTATAAGGTACAAGCAACTCCGCAACGTGCGACACAGGTACATCCTCAGTATCGTAAACTTTGTATCGTTTACCATCTTCGTATTTATACTTTGTTTCTTTTCCCATATCCAAAGGTAATATTTTTCTATTTAAAACGAAATTTTTTTCCAATTTGTTTTCAAATTTTTTTAAAAATTTACAATCAGGCTATTAAGTAATTTCTCAAAATATATTTGCAATATACTAAATATATTAGTATCTTTGATTATTCCTTTTATGCCAATTGGCATTTTAATCATAAACATTATGAAGTACTTTAAATCAGCCAAAAAGCTGGATGAGCTGATCGGCCAATATTTTGGTGACACAGTTGATTCTTCTGAGGACAAAAAGCAAATAAAAGCTCAAAAATCAAAAGCCGAAACCAGTTCCTATACCTTTACCGGATTGGCCTTTCACCTTGGCTTTTCCAGCAGCCAGGAGTTGGAAGATTATGAACTCAACGGCAAATTTGCCGAAAAGATCAAACGTGCCAGGTTGCGTGTCATGGCCGGTTACGAAAAAAAACTGCATGTTACCTCATCCACCGGTGCTATATTCGCACTTAAAAGCTCGGGCTGGAACGAGCGGCCTGAGCCTAAACCAACCGATGATGCCTTAAATACTGTAGTTAAAGTTGAAATTGTACAAACAGGCCCGCCACTGGCAACAGCTGAAAACGAAGTGATATTATGATTTAAGAATCAGGAAATACCTGCAGCACCAAATGATTAGTTCAAAATGTTACTCCTGATTCTTGACTCCTGGCTCTTGGTTCTTGATTCTTGGTTCTTGATTCTTGATTCTTGGTTCTTGACTCTTGTCTCTTGATTCTTGTCTCTTGATTCTTGACTCTCGGTCCGCATGACTAGCTACCTGGTGTAATAGTAATCCTGTTCCTCTTTATAATTTGTAGTGACGTTATTGATATTGGTATTATAAACCAGCTCATAATGCAGGTTAAATTTGGAAGATGTCAGCACCATGATCTTCGAACTACGCGAAACAACATTAACAAGCGAAATAGTGCCAACAGAACTGGCCGCATCATAAAACCCTACCATGTTACTAAAACCGGCACT
>Ga0307517_10009299_pt1 | contig 13959 bp, 7 predicted proteins | sample 23_EM_MG_FD_194515 | JGI IMG/M metagenome (GOLD analysis project Ga0307517, IMG submission 194515) | Populus trichocarpa ectomycorrhiza microbial communities from riparian zone in the Pacific Northwest, United States - 23_EM | ecosystem: Host-associated > Plants > Roots > Unclassified | place...
CACAGCCCACATGCGAATTTGCCCCTGCCAATTAGAGTCCGGACCTATTTGCCGCAACACTACAGTGGCTTTCATAACCGTTTGCACACGCGAATTGTAAATTTCGTGTTTGTATCTGTGTAGTGTGTTATGATCTGGCGATTTTGTCACGCATTGGCCCAGAAAAGCAAGAATGGATCTTGAGTTGATCTTGAGAGATCTTCAGCCGGATCTCAAGGTTTTTCTCTGACTCACAGTACTCTAGCGCTCATGGCGCCTCAAGTCTCCGACGAAATGCGTGCTCGTATGGTTACGAGTCCTATTTATAGGACTCGTTCTATTATTGTTCCGACCCGGTCAAAAATCGCACCAGGTGTTGAGGTTCAACGAGCCGGCAAACGCCGCGTTCTATTTTTATCGGTTAGTAACCGTCAACGTTTCAACCGTCAACGTCGCCCCTCTGATCTTCTCACTCAGTGTTCTATGCTGTCCTTCGTCCCTCCTTGTCGCCTCGTCCTTTCTTATCATGCCACGGTCCATATCTATTAACTATTAGTGAGTCTTTTCAGCATTTTCCCCCGATTTCCTAATTGATATTGTTTTTTTCCGCCTCTCTAGTTCCACCACAGTGATTCAGACCTGTCCTGCCCGCCGCTCGGCTGGCGCAGGTATCACGACTTGCTCGTGTCCTCGTAGCCCCAATCACCTCCCACCTCCACTCTTTCTATCTGTTCTGGGTTCTGGATAACGACCCAAGGTCGCACGAGGTTCGCAGTCGCATTGTGGGGGGTGACATGGCCGCAGGAGCTGTCTAGAACAATCCTTAGGTGAGTTCGAGTTCCCATTTTGTCGAACACTAACTTACTTCGTTTCGAGCTTCCCAATATGCAGTCGTTCCGCCAGTGCAACTTGCCACCGGCCATCGGAGAATGTCTCAGGAAACCGCGGTCATCCTCGTTGATATCAGGCTCCCCAGCACCACCTTTGATAGGAACGGGATACATGTGCCGGGTCCCAGTCAAGTTGGAACAGCGGCCTCGGTAACTGAGAAATGTCGGTGCGTGTCCAGTGGGTCGTCACCTCATCTCCACTGACAGATTTGGTTTGTCAGGACCACGACAACTGCAGAGGCAGCGCCTAACACACACGATGCCGGTCTAGCCACAAACTACCAATGCAAAAGGCCGCCAGCCATGAACACGACGCACGGCCTCCCCATCCCACACCCCCCCTTGCGAATGCTCGCTGAGCCAAGCCAGGGGGTTTAACCATCGCAACCATCAGCATTCCGTATCAGCGCCAATGTCCTGCACGAACGCGAACACAAACACGAGAACGAAACGAGAACGCCACCCTCCAACATACCATCGACGAGCGACCCACGAATGGGGGATATGACGGACACTAGGGATTGTATACCAACCCCCACTGAATTGTTACCCTCGCAATGCGCATGGCGGTGTCAATTGACACCCGCACTGCTATTGCGAGGTTTCTCAGTCAGTATTGGAGGTATACCCGCACGCGGGTTGGATACCCCCGGGTTTTTGCAAAACCCGTACCCGTCGAAACCCGTAGCTGCAGATGCCAACGTTCAGGCAAGATTGGAAGTAGAGAAGTGCTGAGCCGGGCCATGCTATTAATCAATGAATGGACAGTGGTCTCGACGATTTCCAGTCGTTGCCATTCCCATCCGATGGACGCGGTCTCGACCCTTCCGGTCATTACCGTCTTCTCCTTGCACAGGCAGACATGAAATTAGATCCATACTGTTCATGCTTACATATGTACTTTTAACCTCCTGACCAATAATGCGGCTTGTGTACGAAATGTAGAACAACATATTGGGATTTAAGGTGTATTCTACGACATTATACAGGGTACTTAGGCAACGGCACCTGTCTACCTTGCACTGCCTTTGGAATCTGCATCCGGTTGTGTCCACCTCGGCTGAATTTGTCGCTTTTCTCGATGATGATTGTCGAACTTATCAACTTGGGCCTTGAAAAATGGGAATCCCTCCACATCACTTGTCGAGGGGAGGGTACACGGGTCACAACCAGAGCATGTTTTCAGAGGACAAGGTGGAGGCAGCGGATTTGCAGAGCGCTCGTGTTCAAGTTCCGGCCGGCAGTCACATGATGCTCATGTCAACGCTTACGCATCACGCATCGCCTCGTTGAACTCTGCCTTCCACTTCCACTCACCTCGCAATTCCCCTGGTTATCTCTACCATTTTCAAGCATGCTTCCGTTCATACAGATATTACTTCTATTTTCTATTCTCGTGTACCCGTGCACTGATACTCAATGTGTGTCAAGCTTAACTCAACCATCACTGCTAATTAATTCACAGTTATTTCCGTCTTTAGATTCATTGCTGAGGGGTTCCATGGGAGGTACAACTTCAGATGTCAAATTTTTTGACCCCGGTGCGTCGTTCTATTGGAATCTGTGGCTATTTGAATGCTTAGATTGTGTCCATAGATTTTTCTTGGCTAACTGGTGGTGGTGATGGTGGTAATTCCTGCCAGTCCCTAGCCAGTAATAGGAATGATTTTTGCAGCCGATCACTTGACCCTACTCCACGTCACTCTGCGGTGACACCTTTGACTACTGTTCAAAGGTTATCTCTCAACTCTTTTAGAGTTGCACCTTCGAATGATTTTCGAGGTATCCTGAACAGCTCTTTCCAAGCTGCGCCTTTCAAAGGTGTCTTGTACAGTTCTCTCCGAGCTGCACCTTTCGAAGGTATACCCAATAGCTCTTTCCGAGCTACGCCCTTCAAAGGTGTCTTATACAGTTCTCTCCGAGCTGCACCTTTTGAAGGTATACCCAATAGCTCTTTCCGAGCTATGCCTCTTGAAGGTGTCTTGTACAGTTCTCTCCGAGCTGCACCCTTCGAAGGTATATCTAATAGCTCTTTCCGAGCTGCGCCTTATGAAGGTATCTTGTACAGTTCTCTCCGAGCTGCGCCTCTTGAAGGTATCTTGAATGGCTCTTTCCAAGCTGCACCTTTTGAAGGTACCACCTGTAACTTATATTGCCCTCTATGGGTTAGCTGTTTAAATAATATTCAAGGCATAATTTCTGCTCTTTCATCCTGTGAATGTGGTTCTCTACTCCCTGCCCATTGGTATCTTGAAGATTTTGTTGTTCAACTAATAAAAGTCACTTGGTCATATCTTTCACCTGTTATTATATTTCTGATAGAACTCTTGCAAAAAATCATATTTTGGCACAATGAATTTATGTGGCACTGGTTTATATCACTCCGAAAGACTAGAAATTCTATTCACCTTGCTCAGCTTCTTTCAAGCCGGAATTTGTATCTACGACAAGACTTTGTTGCTGCTACTCAGAAGCTGGTGCGAGATAATCTTAAGTTCCATTATACTATAAGAGTGTTACTACTAAGATGGCTATATAAAAATAAACAAAAAAGGAGTCTACAACTATATCTATTCCGACTTAACCATCGGACATCTCTAATAATTGGAATTCTGCGTCAAAGAGTAAAGATCATGAATGCTAGGCATCAGAATGTAAAAACTCAATTACCACAAAATAGTCAAGCATGTTCTGGAGGTTTCAGTAAACGGGTATTCACATTTGACTTTCTTGAGCCATATATCTCATCTGATACTTCATGCATTAGTCCTACTGCTCATTTTAGGTATGTAGATCATGTCAGAGATACCAAGCTAATGGACTATCCCCAAGATCAGTATATTTACACCCACATTCCTCTTCACATTCTCTGTGAATTAATTCCCATTTCTAAAGCCAGAAAAGTTGCACTTATTCATGGAGTTTCAGCTGGTTCAAGATGTACTGCTACACATTTACTTGCTAGTACTGATAATCATTCCTGTCTTGCATGTTCAAAATACTCAAGTGTATTTGTAGCAAACAAAAACACTGCTCAACTTCATGTTGACCATGTTCTTAAGTCAAGAAAGAACCATCCCAAAGGGAAAAAGTCAAAGAAATGTGCCCATCCAAGTTCAAAGATAAAATCTGGAAATTCTAATAATCTTGCAACTGAGTTTCCACCACCTATTCCAGAGAATGATCTTCTTCATACAATTGCTTCAAGTGTTTGCAAAAAAATGGATAAATCAAATATTGAAGAGGCAGGCTGTGCAGTCTGTGGTGAAATTACACCTGTCAAAAATTTAAGTCGAGTCAAGAATATCAAAAACATGCTTCACATCCTAACCACCCCTGGAGTTACTCGTAAGGAACGCAAAACTCAAAATGCCCCATTACATGAATACTCTGGACCAGTTCTTGATTATACTTGCAACCGGGTATGTGATCACTGTCGGAGATGTATTCGCAAGGGAAAAACTCCACATTTGGCTTTGGCCAATGGCCTCTGGTTAGGCAAGGTACCAGATGAATTGAAATCTCTTAGGTTTGTTGAAAAACTTCTAATTGCACGGGTGCGGCATACTTGTTCTTATGTAAAAGTTGCATCAGGAATGCGAAAAATGAAAGCAAATATAATTGCTTTTGAGTCACCTATACCTAAAATTTACAATATTCTCCCTCCTCCACGAGAGGATATGGACGATGTTCTTGCTATATTGTTTACAGGACCTTGTAAACCAACTCCAGAAGATTTAAATAGAACACCATTTTTAGTGCGCAGAAACTATGTTGCAAAAGCTTTAGAATGGCTTAAGCTTAATCATTCTGATTATGCAGACATTGAGATATCATCAAAGAATCTCAGTGAATATGATGAAAATTCTCCACCTGTATCAATTGAGTATCGTGAGTCTAATATAAATAAATTTGCAGAGGGAACTAGTGTATTTGATAAAGAAGTGGAGGATGGTACAGAAGAAGGTGAATGTTCATTTTCAGTTCATGGATTAACTGGAGAAGCACTTGACACTATGACAACTAATGCTATAAAAGCACATGCACTTCGTCATCTAAATAATAGTGGTAAAATATTAGCAGTTGGACATAGTAACAAATTTGAGTCTATATGGAATAATCCTCAACTTTATCCACAAATGTTTCCATGGTTATTTCCATATGGACTAGGTGGAATAGGAACAACAAATTTATCTGACAAGGAACATAAACGACATCTACTTATGTACCATGATAAAAGATTCCAAGTTGATATTAATTTTCCATTTGTTGCATTTAGTCATGCTCAAATGAAAACAAGTACAACTCAAAGTTTTCTTTTGGCTGATCAACGGCGCTTTGGAGATATTGCTGACCGGTTGTTAAATGTTGATCAAAATGTTCTTGCAAATTTAACTGAAAAACTTGCCAAAGGTGAACATATCAAACCTGAAACAGAGGCAGAAAAATCATGCTTCCAAGTTATTCATGATTTAGATCATGTTGCAGGAAAAATGCATGGCTCAACAACTAGCAAAAAATATATGAGAAATGAAATCTGGTCTCTTATTAACTTTATTGGAGCTCCATACTGGTATATTACTTTATCACCAGCAGATATTAAACATCCAATTTGTATTTACTATGCTGATACTAATGAAGAATTCAAGCCTGAAATTTTACCTCATGATAAGCGTACCCGTTTAGTTTGCCAAAACCCAGTGGCAGGTGCACGTTTTTTTCATTTTATGGTTGAAACCTTTATATCAGATGTTTTGGGAGTTGATGCCAAGCACCAAGGTTTATATGGGGATACAAATGGATATTATGGGACAGTAGAGCAACAAGGGCGTTTAACATTACATTTGCATATGCTTATATGGATAAAAGGAAGTTTAAACCCACAGGAAATGAGGGAAAAAATTATGTCAAGTAACTCAGAATGGCAGAAGAAATTAATAGATTGGCTTGAAAATTGTCATACAGGGGATTTTTTAACTGGAACTTATGCAGATGTTAGCAAGAAAGCAGCTGAAAACACAAACACAGATAATTATTCTGATCCAACTGAAACAATGCCTAATCCACCCCCCCCAAAATGTAAAATTAATCACAGTACAGATGAATTGTGCAAAGCATGCATAAATCTAGACTCATGGTGGTCAAAATTTAAATATACAGTTGATGATTTGTTAATGCGCTCAAATGTACATAGCTGTGAAAAAGGCCAGAACAAGAATGGAACAAGACATAAAGGTAAGGCTTCAGGAAGCTGCAAAGATAATAAATGGGGCAAATGTAAAGCACGGTTTCCTAGACCAACATTTTTTAAATCAATTATAGATGACACAGGTGCTATTGTTATGAAGAAAATTGAACCATGGCTAAATACATTTACTCCACTTGTTACATATCTCTTTCGTTGTAATACAGATGTCACAAGTTTATCTTCAGGAACTGCTATTAAAGCAGTTGTAATATATGTCTCAGATTATATTACCAAAACAACACTTAAAACACATACTGTTTTTGACTCTATACGCTCAATATTTCATAAAAATAGTGAAATGATTGGAGGTACCCTCCCAATGCAAGAGAAAGCTCGCCGTGTTATGACAAAAATAGTTAATCTATTGAGTGCAAAAGCAGAAATGGGCTCTCCTATGATTTGTATGTACTTGTTGGGAAATCCAGATCATTATACTAGTCACATATATACACCTTTTTATTGGCAGTCATTTGTCACAGAGGTCCGACAGGATTTTGATATAAATGAAAATGAAGTTCAAAAAGTGGCACTTATTAAAAGAAAAGGAAGAATTATTGGACTATCTCCTGTATATGACTATATTTACAGATCATCAGAACTTGAGGATATATGTCTATATGACTGGATTCAACGCTATTGCCGTAAAAAATATAAAAAAACAAAATCTGAAAATTCTTCTATTGCAGATGTAGATAATATGTTGGAAGAAAGCAGTGATATATCTTTTGAAACTATGTCAGAACTTGATGATATTTCAAAAGCACAAGCTAAAAATATTTTTTATTTCATGAAAGATCATCCATTGCATGATTCACATGCATCATATTTGGTTTCCAACTATAAAAAGAGAGTTCCTAATTTTATTGGTGCAAATTTACCAAGATGTGACCAAGGTGATCGGGAATATTACTGCTGCACAATGCTTACACTCTTTAAACCTTGGAGAAGAGGCCTTGACTTGAAGAGTTCTGTACAAGGAACCTGGGATGATGTTTTTAATGACTACAAATTTGAAACTCATCAACTTCAATTGATGAAAAATTTTAATATACGCTATGAATGTCTAGATGCTCGTGATGACTATCGTGCTCAGCTCAAAAAAGGCATTGATAAATCATTATTAGGAAGTTGGGAAAATTTACAAGGTGAAGATGGACATGAAATTGAAAGTTTTCCCAGGAATGCATATAGTGATATTATATATGATGACATGCCAGTTGGTTCAGAGACTCATGGAAAAAATTTCTTACTACGGATAAAAAGCATGAATATGATGAAAATGATTTTAACTGATAATGGGTGGACAAATCCAAAAAAATCTTTACTATCTCCAATTTATGATTTCTTTATACCAGACCGTATTTTAAGTTCCCATGAATGGGAAGCAGATGTTAAAAAACTAAAGCAAAAATGTATAGATAAACGAAATGAAAATAACAAGTTTGTTTCTGACAATCCAGACCCACAGTTATCTAGAAACTTCAAAGAAAATGTGGTTAAAATTGTTGATAAATCATATTTAGAAAAATCATTTGTGGCAGGTGAACACAAAGTTCAAATTGATGAAACTGTTACAAAATTTGAGCTCAACAAAGAACAGGAAAGAGCTTTTAGAATAATTGCAAACCACTGTATCAGCCCACATGCAGATCAGTTAAAAATGTATCTTGGTGGTATGGGTGGAACTGGCAAATCAAGAGTACTTGAGGCACTTTCTGATTTTTTCTCACTTCGAAAAGAAGCTCATCGTTTTATAATAGTAGCTCCAACAGGTACGGCTGCTGCACTGCTAGGAGGATCAACCTATCATTCAATGTTTGGAATAAATGACTTTAATAGCAAATCTCAGCAATCACAGGTGAAGGCAAAATTAGCTGGTGTTGAGTATGTGTTTTTTGATGAAGTGTCTATGCTTTCTGCCAGAGATTTATATCGCATAAGTAATCAATTATCACAGATTTTTAATACTCCAGAAGATTCATTTGGTGGTCTTAATATAGTATTTGCAGGAGATTTTGCACAGCTTCCCCCTGCAGTTGGTGGAGAAGGAGTGTCCTTGTATTCCCACTCAATTGGTTCTATTGCAAGTAGTATGAAATCACAAGAAGAAGCAATTGGAAAGGCACTATGGCATCAGGTAACAACAGTTGTCATTTTAAGACAAAATATGAGACAGAAAGTCCAAAGTCTTTTGGATAGCCAACTTAGAACTGCTTTGGAAAATATGCGCTATAAAGCTTGTACACCTGAGGATATCAGATTTTTAAGATCTCGTATTTCTTCAAATTTACCAGGCAGACCATCTATTTGTGATGATAATTTCAGAAATGTATCTATTATAACAGCAAAAAACCTGCACAAAGATGAAATTAACAGACTTGGAGCTAGTAGATTTGCTCAAGAAACTGGTCAGCAATTAACAATCTTTTATTCAGAGGATTCACCTAATGTCAAAAACAGTGAGAAATCAAGCTCTGGTGTTCTCCATATAAAAGAGATCACAGATGAAATTCAGACGTCTCTATGGTCACAACCTCCTTCCAGTACAGATAAAAATATTGCTGGAAATTTAAGCCTGTGCATTGGACTTCCTGTCATGATCCGATATAATTTTGCAACAGAACTTTGCATGACACGTGGTCAAGAAGGATATGTACATGGCTGGCAATATAAACTTGGTAAAAAAAAACAGCTGGTTCTTGACACTTTATTTGTTGAGTTAATAAAACCTCCAACAGAAGTTCAGTTTGATGGCCTTCCTAAAAATGTTGTACCAATCTATCCAACCACAAATACTATTCAGGCCACTCTTCCAAATGATGATAAAGTCCTTATCAGTAGAACACAGATTGAAGTACTAATAAACTTTGCAATGACAGATTTTGGAGCTCAGGGAAAAACCCGCCCAAATAATGTTTGTGATCTGAATAATCTAACAACACATCAATCTTATTATACAGCTTTGTCACGAAGTGCATCTGCAATGGGGACATTAATTCTTCAAGGATTTGATCCACGAAAGATTACTGGTAAGTGCTCTGGAGCTTTACGTCAAGAATTTCGAGAGCTAGAAATTTTAGATGACATCACAAAATTCAGATATGAAGGAAAATTGTCATCAAAGGTATATGGCAATATTAGAAATACCTTGATTCAGACCTTCCGTGAATGGAAAGGCAAGCAATATGTACCAAATATGGTTCATCCAGCAATTCGGTGGTCAAAGCATGATCCATTGTTGGAATCAGAAATTATTGACATCAAACTAATCCAAAATTCTATAAGTGTTGAGAATAAAAAAAAGCGGAAAATAGAAGATGATATTTCTAATAAGTTCAATATATCACCAGCCACTGCAGATATCATAGAACCCAAAGTTAAAAAAGTTTGTCTGTCTTCTACTTCAATAGAGAGTCAAAATCATTATTTAGTCCCAAGGGGTATGATTTGGAGCAATAATAGTTGTGCATATGACTCTATCTTCACAGTGCTATTTTCAATTTGGTGTGGCAATAAAAATCTATGGCATTACAACTTTCAGGAAATAGATAATCCATTTATTGAAGCACTAATAGATGGGTTTAATGATGTAGACAATAACAGAAAAACTTTGGAAACAATTCGTGATGGTGTTCGACGGTTTTTGCATTTATATTTTCCTCAAACTATGGGATTTGGAAATTTTACTAGTGTTGAAAGTATTTTGGGCGCCCTGTTTGAAACTGTCTACCAAGTGCAATCAGTCATATATACATGCAGACACAATCATGTCCGCCGAATAAATAACTCCTATTCATTGGTTTTGATACATGGTGCAGGTCACTATGAATCAACAAGTGAATGGTCTTTACAAAGGGAGGATGAAACACGCCATATGTGCGCAACTTGTGATGAGAGGGTTTTTATTCAATATAGCTTTACTAAAATGCCTCCATTACTTGTATTTGAATTTGCAAATAAAGTATTACATATCAATTTCTTAATTGACCTTAGACCTCAGAATGAACATCATAGAATGAGATTGGCAGGGGTTATATATTATGGACAACAACATTTCACTGCACAGGTAATTTTATCTGATGGACAAATTTGGTTCTATGATGGAATTGAAACAGGAAAAAACTTGATTTATAATGGCTCAATTATTCCAAATCCTCCAAATATGTCATATTGTAGAGGGAAGCAAGCTGTAGCTGCAATTTATATCAGTATTTAAAGTTGATAATAATAAAAATTGGACTCGTAAATGCCATGCAAGGCAATGGCCCTCAAGCTAAGTAACTATGAAAGACAAAGAATGAAGACGGTTTCATGTAGTAAGTACAAGGCACTTTCGTGACAGCATTGCCAGTTTCCTTTCCCGTACGAATTATTTCCCAAGCCATTCTAGTGCACCTGATGATCCCACCTGTCATGCCCTATTGGGGGTGTACCAGGGAACTTAGTACATCACTAGCGCGAGGAAAAAGATCATTTTCCCGCTACACGCAATAGCTAGGAACACCTAGGGTGTACTTTACCACCTACGGTTACCACATCATGGGTCTAATTAGACCAGGACAGTAGCCGTTTGACCGATAGATCATCCCCTAGTTCAGTTAGAGGGATAAATCTATTTGGAAACCCCCCTTTCCAAGAGAAACCTGGGGTTTCAAGCCATTGACCCAGAAACCCCCCTCATTCGAAGAATTTGATGGCCATCAGAGCTCGGCTGTCAGCCGCCTCGGCTCCGGAGGTGCTCTCGTGAGGTGAAGCGCGTGAATACAGTGGTTATTCAATCAAGTTTGCCTCTGACACCCATTTCCTCGCACAAATAAAATATGAGTATTGTGGGCATAGAGCTAAAGATGCCGAGCCTCCATATTGGGAGTGGGAGACACATTTTTCGTAAGGTATTGTGAACACCAGACGCTTAATTACACATGAACTGGTGGTCTTTCTCACCGGCAATGTCAAGGATCAAATTTCAAAGTTATACCTACAACCGTTCAACTGAATTTATTTCCCTTGATATGCAGGACTAACAATAAAATACTGTCATAGTCTAGAAGACTACATTATCAAGTAAATCTCATTCGGGAAAACTCAACGGTTGTGCACGGTGTAAATACGGGCTAACTGTAACCCATTTGGAGCTGGTTACCTTCTCATTTTCCATCTTCACTGGCATTATTTATTATCTTTGGTTGCACAAACCCTTCGATGTCCGTTGTTCCATTCCAGTGCACTTTCTGGAAGTCCCGGACCAAGAAATTCGGGGAGACGAGATGATTGTCGATCTCAACTCCCTCCCATCAACCACGATTCAAGTCGATACACCCACTCCTCATCCTACCCTCACCAATACTGGCTCCCACATTATCCCCGTAGAAGTCTCCGACGAAAGCATGCCGGGAGTCGAGGTGGTCATCCACCCCAACCCACTCCCCCCAACCCCAGTTCAAGACGACAGATCCTTGCCCAGATCCTCGCCCTCACCCGCCCTCACCCGAATGCAACGATTCCAAGCCACATTATTTGAGCTCGGATACATGATCATTGTCTTCCCCTTGAAATGTTTCGTCAACGGGTTAGATGTCATGTTTCACTGCAACACTTTGGGAGACCAAAACCTTCGTGTACCCACATTTTATTCACCTCCCAACAAATTCGACGACCTCAAAGATGTAGGTCCACTTGCGTTGGGAATATCGATTGTTTTCTGGGGCATTCAACTCTTTGGGTGGTGTTTCCACTTCGTCGCAGACCAAGAAAAAATGGCATGGCTTATCTCGACGACCCCCTTCATTATTATCATGCCTTTCTCAGCCAGGTTCTCTTCCCACCACAGATTCAAGACGGTAAACGCTGTTTTAAGTGGGGTGGGATTTTCCGACTATCGTGCCTTAGTCCTCGTTTCCATCAATTTGGCAGGCCTCTGCATTTATGTCATTGCACGCATAACTATCCTCGTCCTCTCTTTCATGGAACTCCGTTCTCTCCCATCCGACGCATATGACCAGATTAACTGGGTCGACTTCCTCCCCCATATATGAACGCTGTCACATCGCTTCAAGCAGAATTTTAGATGGCTATCTCCCTCCAGGACTGCCCTCGTATGCAAAGTCGCTATATTTAAAGAAAGTGGGAGGAAATTTCAGGAATGGAAGGAAGCGATTATTTAATGCTGGATGTCATGGCGGCACTCCAGACGGGAACGATTTTTTAATTACCACACTTCTGACTCTGATTCGCCTACTGAACTCTGATCGGAGACAATTTTGTCTTGTACATCTATGCTATATTTTTAGGTCGAACGATCTTCGAACCAAGATTTACATTGAAACCATGTGGGATAGATGTGGGATACTAGTACATCTCGAGTACGCAGCTCGATAACCCGCTGTTGGTTTGTCGTGGTCGACCTCGGCGATGCTGGTAGTGGACATGACGGCTGTTATAATTTTTGCTGAGATCCTGAGGTTCGTGGGAAGAGTTGTGCTAGGGCGTTGAAAACAGCTGGCCGACCGGGTATAGAAGAATAACGAAAAAAATTTGTTCAAAAACCAGGCAGAGAACGCAAAGACCCCGTACCAAACCTGCACATTCCATTCTCGCATCAAGATCTGCTGAAAATAATCTTGAGTAGCCCAATAAGCGCCTGCTCAAACTCACTTAACGTCCCGTCAACAGTGAACTCAATCACGAACCAAAAATTATCAGCCATTTACATCCAAAAAGATCACAAAAAAGACCAAAAAATGATCTAGTCAACGCAGAATACTTTCAAGAGTGTTCCAACACAACACCAGATTACCGAGATTCTTCGAAATAACGCCCACAATCGCAACGCGGCGTTGTAGGGTCCGCTCCTAGCCTAGACTATGGGCGGTGGCGATAAGCGCGTAGCGTATGGTTGAGCAAAGTTTGGGGGCGAGCGATGATGGATATAGGAGCAAGAGTGGACGAGATGAGATGAGGCGGAACGAATACATTTTATCAATTGTTCGTTCGCAGTAATCTTCTCTACGCTCCCTGCATTTTCGAAGCAGTTCAGAAAGAATCCTTTGAAAACGTAATGAAAGCGTTAGGATAACGGCCCACATTGATGTGGGCGCATGACACAGGCAATCGAGGAGACGAATCCCATCACTGAAAGAGGGTTGGGCGTAGTTAAAATAGATAAACCCACATATTCTGCCGCGAGTAGCGGAAGGGAATCGTTACCTCGGGGAGTTTAAAGCTGTTCGCCGTTCAGTAATGACCTTTGTTCAGCGATGCCATACGCCATACTTCCTACGCTATGGTGTTGTATATGTGTAATGGGTTCCAGGTCGGTTTGTCGCTGCGCTCTGATTGAGGTTGTCGAATCGGTGAGAGAGGTAGCGGAAGGCAGCGTCAGTAGTTGGGGAACTGTTCCTCGGGTGGAGAACGGGAAGGCTCTCGGAGAAGAGATCAATCTGTTAGCGATAGATTAGTGGATAATTGATGGAGGAATGGCGTGACGTACGATGGATATTTTGAGCGGAAAACGAGTGAGAACCATTCGTATTTTATTCTGAAACCGAAAAAAGAGCTCAGGGGAGTTCGGAGAGACAAAGGAAATGACAAAAAATATACCACATTTGAAGGTATTGTCATACTCGGTTCAACAGGGGAAAATCAAGGGCAACGTCGTGTTTTCTGAACAACGGATCCATTCTACCTCTCATTCTTCTGGCCGCTCATATCAAACAACGTGTACAGTCAGCTCGCCAACCTTGAAGGTCGTCTTAGCATCTCTCCAGGACGTCCTGGTTCTGTCAGGAGGTACGACGACGGGACCATTAGTCGATGCGTTTCGAGTAATACACGGCCAACCCA
>Ga0307517_10009300_pt1 | contig 13957 bp, 9 predicted proteins | sample 23_EM_MG_FD_194515 | JGI IMG/M metagenome (GOLD analysis project Ga0307517, IMG submission 194515) | Populus trichocarpa ectomycorrhiza microbial communities from riparian zone in the Pacific Northwest, United States - 23_EM | ecosystem: Host-associated > Plants > Roots > Unclassified | place...
ACATTGTGGCAATCCACTGTAACTTTCCTCGCAAATTACTGTGGATTGCCACAATGTTTTTTTTCCCATGATTTTTTTCTGTTTTGTTATGTTTTTTTTCTAAAATTGTCTTTGTTAATTTTATTTTTTAAATATTGAGCTGGTTAAGAATTATAATTACAAGTAAGGCTAAATCATGTGGGGAAAACATTGTAACTTTACTCACAAAACACTATGGATTGATACAGTTTTTTCTAATTTGGTTTTTTTCCAGTTTCTTTTCTGTTTTTTTTTTGTAATATTTTTTTAATATTGAGCTGGTTAGAATTTAACTTTATAATAAAGCTTAATCATGTGGGGAAAACAATGTAGTTTTTCTCATAAAACACCGTGGATTGCTACAGTATCTCTTCACATAGTTTTTTTTCTTATGATTTTTTCAAAATTGTGTTTGTCAATTTTATTTTTTTTAATATTGAGCTGGTTGAGAATTACAATTACAAGTCATAACAAATAAGGCTAAATCATGTGGGGAAGCACTGTAGCTTTCATCACAAAACACTATGAAGTGCTACAGTGTTTCCAACATTGTTTTTTTTTCCATGTTTTTTCCGTGTTTTTTTTTATTTTTTTTCTAAAATTGTCTTTGTTGATTTTATTTTTTTAAAATATTAAGCTGATTGAGAATTTAGTTTTGTATTTTTTTCTTTAAAACACTGTGAATTGTTGCAGTGTTTTTCCATGTGATTTTTTTTATGATTTTTTTTCAAAATTATCTTTGTCGATTTTCTTTTTGAATATTGAGTTGGGTAAGAATTATAATTACAATAAAGCTAAATCATAAGAGGAAAGCGTTGCAGTTTTTCTCACAAAACACTATGGATTGCTACAGTATTTCTCTAAATGGTTTTTTTTTATGATTTCTTCTAAAATTGTCTTTGGCGATTTTATTGGGGAAAACACTGTAGTTTTCCTCACAAAACATTGTCAATTGCTACAATGTTTTTCCTCATGGGTTTTTTTCCTTTCAAAATTATCTTTGTTGGTTTTTTTTTAATATTAAGTTGGTAGAGAATTTAGCTTTGTAATTATTTTTGTTTTTTATTAACAGAAAAGCTAAATCATATGGCGAAAACACTGTATCTTTCCTCACAAAACACTGTGGATTACTACAAATCATTCTGTTCAGTCTCTAAGTTTTTGATCACCAACACAATTTTTTTTTCCGTCATGAAATATTAGCTCCATCATACCTTTAGTTTCTATTATAACTTATCTAGCGCTGGTTCACAATTATAACACTATCAAATACATTTGTTTTATAAGCTCGCGGCAGCGCGCGAGCATGCCATCCGGTGTTTCCTAAAAGATATGTCCTGCCATCCTTTGCAATATGTATTAACATCTCTGCTGGGAATCAATCCTTGATAGTGCTGGCCAATGTGCAATGGCTTTGTGGTTTGATTCTTTATGCTGTTAGGATATTTGATTCCTATTTTCCTACTCTATCCCTTGGAAAGCAAGGGAGAGGATCGAATCCGAGACTTCTTAGGGAGAGGGGTACACGGGACGGATGCCAGTTGAGCAACAACCTCCAGGCTCATATTGGCATTAAACGTGCAATAATATTTCTAACTTGGCAATAAGTGATCAAATATTTCTATTAGCCAAACATTTTTAGGAATGTGTTTTTGTGCATTTGAATTTCAAGTTGGAGATTGAACGGCAGTTTTTAACAGCTCATCCTCATGAGCCTATTATTATTTCCTACTGTTAAGTTTCAGGATTCATTTTGGACTAATTATTGGGTGTATGTGTCATGACTAAATTATTTACTACAAAATTCTGTGACAGTGCACTGCTCTTTCTTGATCTTGTAGCTGTCTTCAAATGTTGGTGTTATTCATTAATGTAGTTATCCGAACTAATAATGTTCTAATCATGCCAATTTACAGCTTGTAATTCATCGGTGAGAATTGACTCTCTGGATTCTCCGTTCCTTGTTCCTAATAACACCTATTTCTTCACTGCTAACAATTGTGTGAAATGCAAGTGTGATGCCGCAAACAACTGGACGTAAGTTTGATGTGCAAATAGCTTTGTTGTATTGAAATACTCACTCAATTGGATATTGTGGGGATTCTTGATTTGGTATAATTCGTTTTCTCTTATTCTCCAGATTACAATGCGAACCGTCCGGAAAGAAACCATCCAGTTGGTCAGCCTGTCCTGCTATGCAATGTGAAGGTGGCTTGTTAACAATCGGCAACACTACAACTTCTGGTTGCAACACCACAACCTGTGCCTACGCCGGTTTTAGCGGGGACCAAAACATCTTCACAGCTCTAGCCACACAGTCCACTTGTCCAGTTACTACAGGTAATTGCTCACAATAACACTCTTAACTATAGTAACAAACAGCTTGATATAGTATTATTTGAGGGTTGGATTACCGTGATGATTGGGAACTTACTACTTTGTCTATTGATGGTGGACAAAACAGCTCCCGGTGGAAGTCCTGGCAATTTCGCTTCAAGGATTGGTCTGAGTAGGAACTACTTGTTCATCTGTATTCACATGATTCTGCTTCTTGTATATCTTCTTTAATTAGTAAGAATCGGTGCTTCTCTCTGGGTGTTTTTTTTTGGTTTATTACGGGGATGTAAGAATACAATTTCTTGATATTGGGTCATATGAGTAATCATTTATTCAACAAATAAAGGATGATGAAGGCATTGCTAGCTTTAGATTCTCCAGCTTACAGAGTTGAATCTTAGCTTAAGGCATTGTTTTTATCACTAGCTGCTGCTCGTTCGCATTCATGCTTGACAAATGCTGGAATTGAATTGGGCCACCAAGAAACAGCATTAGCTGGTGGTTTTGCCATTGCTTAAAAGTCAACAAGAAGAGAAAGAGGCGACTTCAAGAGCCCACGGCATTGCATTCCACGCCGAGGGATGGGATCGCGTTGAGTTTTTCTGTTCTTTGTAATATTTATTTATTATAAACGTTATTAATTCACGTGTAGTAGAGTATGTTTAGCGGTGTAATAACGGTTGTTTTTCAAATAATTTTTTGTGCTAAAATATATGTAAATGATATTTTTTTATTTTTTAAAAATTATTTTTGACATTAACACATTAAAACGATCCAAAACATACAAATCATATTAAATTTTAGCAAAAAAAAAAACATTTGAATTTTTTGAGAATGCTGTTTATACCGTGTTTCCAAACGATTTCTAAATACGATCATTTTAATATTTAATTAATATATTAAATTACCATTTGACAAAACAAATATTATTTTACAATTATATAGATTAGGTCGGGTACTGGTTAAAACAGGAAACATATTTATCCAATTAATTGAATTAAGCATAATTATTAAATTCAGCTAGGTGATTTGAAAAACTGTTAACTCAGAGCATAGCATGATCAGATTAAGTTTCAAATTAATTTTAAAAAAATATTAATCTATTAAAATTTAGTTGAACTGGTCAAATATTTGTTTTAAAAAAACAAAACTATATTATTTTAATTGCAGATATTAATCCGGTTTAATCAATAATTCAATGACTCAGACCCATTTCCCGCGTCAATCCTCGAATTAGGTAACACATCTATTAGGACAGGTATCTACATAGTGGGCCCAATTATCATCTCTAGGAAAAGCCCATGTAAACCATAAAAAAAGCCCATAAAAGAACAGCAGCTTAACTAGTACGGCCACTATTTTATAGTATATATAAACACCGATCTTTTCGTAAGTTTCAGTTCAGTTTTCAGCACAAGACCGAGTGACAGGCACTTCGGTCATGGCGACGTTGATACACCTCGTAAGTTGTTAAGGATGTCTTCTCTTGTTTTTATCTCTTAAAAAGAACCCTGAAAACCCTAACTAGGAAAGGTAAAGCCTTTTCTCTCATCTGTTTTTCTTTTCTTGTTATTCTATCCGACTATCATTTTCCATAACTTCCTCCCTTATCCGTTTGGTCGAAACCAAAGAAAAATTTCTCCAAAATTTCACTTCTTTGAATCAAATTCCCTTTCTTTATGTAATTCTATGGAGAAAAGTTAGTTTCTTTGTGCCCTTTTGTATATAATCTCATTTCCTTGATCATTTTGTTTTTTGTACTCTGTTTTTGTACTCCATCTTTGTTTTTCTGTACTCTATTTTTGTTTTCATAAACCCAGTTAGAATCTTGTTATTTTTTGATAAACTTCAGAATAATATTACTTTTGAATGGAAAATAAGAGCTACGTGTTTAATTTTTAAAATTTGGGAGTCATTTTTGTCTTCTTGCTGTTGCAGTGATATAGAGGAGCTAATGATCTGTTATTGAAGTTTAGAGGAAGAATTAATTTGCTGATAATGGCTAGTACTCGAAAATTCAGTGGCAACACACTTTGTAGTGGATTGACAAGTAGAAGTAGTAGTGAACAGAGTAAATTAGCAAATGTAAAGAGGCAACTTTGTTTGCCGAGTCAAAATGAAGTTCCTAAAAGTTTGGGGGGCGGGGATGCTGCGTCGAGAAAGTGTCATTTGTGTGCCGAGCAGATGACTTCTTTGTTGCCTCTGGTGATCAGACGCAGGAAGACGCGGTTTGGGGTGGTTTATAGTCAGTCAAGTTCTGGGTATGGTGTGGATTCCACTGGTGTGCAGGAGAGATTAGTTTTAGAAGAAGAAGAGCGCGACATTGTTAATGGTTCGAGAGATGAAGAAATGTAAGATCAAAATTCCATCTTTTCATTAGTTTGATTATTGTTTTTGTGCTGAATATGAAGAGATTCTTTAATGTAGTAGTTGTTTGTGGGGTTTCATGAATGAAGATGTTGTAAAAGTCTGCAAATTGGCTGGTTTTAGAATGTCATTATTGTAAAATTCATGAACTTTTTGAAGCAAGATATTTTGTACTGTCCTTTTCTTTTGTATTGGAGACAAATTAGTTATAATCATGCATCGTAGGTTACAAATATCATCAAAATTGAAGAAGCATTGAGATTTACAATTTTTTTCCGTGAAATAAAACTAAGTAACATGCTTTCTGCCTTCTAGGATTGGTAATGTTCCTTTGGAAATTTTAGGATTATTCATATGTGCTGGTACTTGTTTTCTTGATTTTGTTGCAGTGAGTCAACCGGGGTTCCAATCAATCTACCACATTCTTCAGATGTCAAACATGAGCTTATAATGCTTTCTTTGCCTGCAATTGCTGGACAGGCTATTGATCCCTTTGCCCAGTTGATGGAGACAGCTTTTATTGGCAGATTAGGTATTGATCTGCCCTTGCATTTATAGCTTTCTTTATGTATTTATGCTTACCTGGTTCTTCATCCCTGATTACTGATCTGTTTAACCTTTTCCCTGCTCTTTCTTTCTTAGGTCCTGTAGAGTTGGGTTCTGCTGGTGTTTCTGTTATGATCTTTAACAATATATCAAAGCTATTCAATATTCCTCTTCTAAGTGTTGCAACATCTTTTGTTGCTGAAGACATTGCAAAGAATGCAACCAAAGATACTACTTCAGGTATAAATTTATACCTGCACTTGATGTTATGAATGCCATTTTGAACACGGGCCTCATCACAGTACAGCAAGTACTGACTGATGATTTTATATGATTATATTTATATGGATGGCTTGTTTTACAGAAAAGGGCATTCAGGAAGAAAACAGTAATAATGGTAAACCTATTGGGGTGGTTGAAAGAAAGCAACTATCCTCTGTGTCCACTGCTTTACTATTAGCTATTGGGATTGGAATCTTTGAGGCTGTAGCTTTGTCTCTGGGATGTGGATCATTTCTTAACTTGATGGGCATAACAGTGGTAAGTTTTAAATAAACTAAATTCATGTGACATTTTGTTTAATTATCAGCATCTTTCTCTGCACCCATCTCGAGCTTCCTATCAAGACTCACTAAAACTAGCGATTTGTCATGTTACCTCCATTTGTACATTACTAGATCGATCATTTATGGAGAGAGTTATCCAGCGTTATCATATTTTGAACAGGGTTCACCAATGCGCATTCCTGCAGAACGATTTCTTTCACTGAGAGCCTTTGGTGCTCCTGCTGTTGTAGTTTCCTTGGCTCTGCAAGGCATTTTTCGTGGCTTCAAGGATACTAAAACCCCTGTTTTTTGTCTTGGTAAGTGCTTAATTTCACTGTTGATTTTCTCACTAAATCTTGATTTAATCTGTGGCACTTTAACTGTTTGGAGGGCAAGAGAAATTCTTATGATGAATGCTTGAAATGATATTGTTACTTGTTCAATCTCTTTCTTTTTGCTGTCTCAGCAGTTAATCTAGAATGTCATACTCTTTTCTTTGTCTCTTCCAATTGTTAATGTAGTTCTTCCACATGCAGGTTTGGGTAATATATCAGCTATATTTTTATTTCCCACACTCATGTATTATCTTAAGTTGGGTGTCACTGGGGCGGCTATTTCCACAGTAGTGTCGCAGTATGTTCTCTATGCTCTCCAAGCATTAATATTCTTCTTCAGTTATGGTATTTTGATACATGTTTAACAATAATTGATATTTTATGTTCTAGATACCTTGTTACTATTTTGATGGTTTGGCAGCTAAATAAGAGGGTTATATTATTACCTCCAAAGATTGGAGAACTCCAATTTGGCGTCTACATGAAATCTGGTGAGTTTTTTCCTTAAATTAATATAAAGAAACTAACCAAATGAGACTTTTCCTTAAATTAATATAAAGAAACTAACCAAATGAGACGTCAACTGCTATTGAGTTAAGTTGTTTACCGTTCTCTACTTCATGCCTATATATTACTATACTTTTATCTTGTTTTGCTGAGGTTCCTTTTTATCTTATAGGTGGCTTTCTTATTGGAAGAACTCTTGCTGTTTTAATGACCATGACATTGGCAACATCAATGGCAGCTCGTCAAGGTGTGGTAGCAATGGCTGCACATCAGATATGTATGCAGATATGGTTGGCTGTATCTCTTCTCACAGATGCATTTGCTGGATCTGGTCAGGTACTTATCACCACAACTTATATCTACTTGTTTATACTCTATTATCCATTCTAGCTCCTTATTTTCCCCTAAAAGAAGTTCCTCATTTTTAAAATTCTAAAAATGGGTGAAGCAGTATAGATTCATTTGAATTGCAATCATCCGAAGGTATATTTGTGTTTAAAGCAAGACGCCCATTTAATAACAGAAGTATAGCTGATAGGTTAGTACTAAAGGGAATATGTGTATCCAAAAGAATTGCTTATGATCTAATTCCTTATTGTGCATATGGAAGTTTTGCATTTCCAAAAAGTTGATGTGAACTTCCATTTGACATGTCTGTAATTTTTAGTTCCCTTCCACATCAAATATCTAGCCAGTGATTCAACACATTATTTCTTGAACTTTGATGCCTGATTTTTCTGTTTTGTAGGCTCTAATTGCAAGCTACTCATCAGAAGGTGACTACATGACTGTGAAAGAAGTCACAAACTTTGTTTTAAAGGTGGGCTTTCCTTTCCTTTGTACTGTGTTCTGAGTTTATATCTTGGGATAACTATTTTCTCAATTTGCTCATAGCTCAATGCACTTGTTTTCCTAGATTGGACTAGTTGTGGGTGTTTTCTTGGCTGTGATTCTGGGTGTATCTTTTGGTTCCGTAGCCACCTTGTTTACCAAGGATGCTGATGTATTAAGAATTGTGAGAACTGGGATATTGGTATGTGTGCCTATCTATATTGGTGTTTCTTTCAGATTTTATACAGTTTTATTTGTCTGACTGCTCCATATTTGTAGTAATTTGATTTCAAAATTTTTCAGTTTGTTAGTGCTAGCCAACCTATCAATGCCTTAGCTTTTATTTTTGATGGTCTACATTATGGTGTTTCTGACTTTCCATATGCAGCGAAGTCTATGGTAAGCTGCAACTCTGTAATTTCCTTTTCTTTCCCCGAACATCCATATTTTGTGTTAATCTTCTGCCTGGTAAATGATCTACAGATGTTGGTTGGGTTAGTATCATCTGCCTTTCTGCTCTATGCTCCACCAATTATGGGGCTCCCTGGGGTTTGGTCTGGTTTGGCTCTCTTTATGGGCTTGCGTACAGTGGCAGGATATATGAGGTGAGTTGAACGATATTTGGTGAATTATTTTGTTTCCATGAACAAAGACCGAGTTTGCATCTATAGTTTTGGTTTAGGGATGATAAACAACTACTTTTTTTCTGTGCTTTCTTGATGTTGTAGTTGCCTTCAAACCTATCCTATGCTTGTGCCCAAAGCATGTTTTTGCCTAGTGCTATTTTTCTATATATACATACACATATTTCTTCATCCTAACTGTGTATTTATTTGTGTTTTCAGATTACTATCAAAATCTGGTCCATGGTGGTTCATGCATGAGGATTTGGAGGCTGTTCAGGTTGGCTAGTGTTCAGGATACGGGTAACCCTCTTTCCTGTTTAATTTCCCCTCGCTGTAATTATTTACTTGCTTAGTTTTGATTTCCACGGGACTTAATTCTGCCAGAAAATTATTAACCAGGCAATTTAGCCTTCAGAAAGGCAACGTACAATCATAAAAAGGGAGGACAAAAACAGAACTTCAGATGTTGGATTAATGTTCAGGTAGTGCTGGTGAAGAGTTATGAGACAGGATAGAACAACATTGCTTGCTTCTTTATTGGTGTGAAGGTCATTGTTTTACACTGCTGATTAAAGAACCACATTGAATAGCAATTTTGACTCAAAGTTGTTTTGTTTCCTCTAACCTTAATTCACTGATGATCAAGAAGTTTTAGTAAAAAAAGGAAAAAAAAACATTCAAATGTTGCACCTATTGGCTATTACACTGTATTGAGTAGAGATAATTGGTTATTTTTCATCTGCTTTATTTTTCTTGCGATTCAATGCTTGTTTCAGATTTAACCATTTCTCTTCGAACTTGTTAATTGAGCTTGGAACAAACTCCAATCAATGGCAGGATATTAGGAGTAATGCACACGGCTTGAGAAAATTTTCAGCTGGCTCTTGAGGCTATGATTTATTCTCCTGGCCAACAATTTTTTATTATTTAGTTTATCCTTAGTTATATTGAACAAAGCTGGAAAAAATCCCTCATTTTGTAGAAGATATTTAGTTATTCGATGATTTTTAATAATTGATTCGTAAAAAAAATATGAATCTACATTTAGATTCCTGCTTCCAGTGCTTTCCTGACCTGGAGTTGATCAAAATGATGTTATGAATTTTATTTTATTTTTAAATCAAATAAGGTTTTAACCAGGTTACGAGATGACTTGTCGGATTGACTATGTCAAATCTGGTTTATTTTAGATTGATTTTTTTGGATACCCAACCCAGGCCACGGGTTGGGTTAGCCAGGTATAGGTTTAACTACTGGCCAGTTTAATAACTGCTGCATGTAAGCTGTGTGGTAATCGTTATCCTTTTACAGAAATCTTTGGTGTAGTATAGGATTTTTACCTAAAATAGACTGTCTTACGGACTCAATAAACAAGACAAGCCTTGTTTTGTTGACAAAGGAGGATGATCAACAACACCACAACGCCCTCATGTTTTACAAGAAAAATATTTTTCTGAAAAATGTATCGTGTTTCATTATTTGGCTATGTTGATAGAATTTGCTGGGAAGCAATTGTTTAGTTTTGGTTTTAAATGAAAAATAACTCTGAAAGAAAAACACGAACTAATTAGTGGTGGGATCCCTAGAACCGTAAGTTGTTTTTCTTGTTTTTGTGTTTTTTTTTTATTATTATAAAAAAAATTTATCACCAAGTTTTCTCAAATGAACCAAACATGAGAAAATGAAAAAATAAAATAAAATTTAGAAGCATAGTTTACATGAAACTAACGTAGTCCTTGAAAATTTACTGAATCACTAATTTAGTCGAGCGTAAATCTCACTTGAGATGGAAAAATCTGAGATCATCAGATGGATAGTCATGCATCATCACCTGGGATAGTCTGCTGGCCCATAAGGTTCAAACAATTCAGCAAAGAATCCCTTCTTTCTCTTAGGGTTCCATCCCATGTCTTTGCACATTCGATCATTCTACCATATATGAAGGGCGCTGATGCATGATCAACCAACAGGAATATTGCTTTATATATTGATCTCATTTTTCGGCATTATTTTCTGTCTCTTCTATGCAAGGTATCTTGAATGTGCCATCAAGAAGCTCTGCCAGCCACCGGCATCTCATCTCTGAGGTGCACAAGGTTGCAACACTTTCTGAGAATCCAATCACTGCGAGTTGTGGAATTTGCCTGTTTTACATATCACACAGTATTAGTCCTGTAATATTCTCGGTTAAATTCTCTAAGGCCACAAAAAATGGTTAAATTTAATGTTTGATCATCAACGTGGATCAGTACTTCTTTTGGGTCAGTTGTAAGGGGACATTGCGTCCAGAAGTTATTGTCTCTTTAAATATAATGCCATCAACACATATTGCAGCCTAACAGTACTCTTTCCTGCAAAGCATACAAGGAATCACTGGATCGGGATCGGGATCTCAAATATCCAGTCCTATTATTCCTTAGAAATTGAGAGAAAAAAAGAGGTTTTAAATGTTGTTCATCCTACAGTAATGATCGGTTTCTACTTAACATAAAAAGACATAAAAGAAAATCAACTTTTGTTGATAGAATAACAGCTTTAAAAATTAGATTGAAAGAAATTATATAGACAACTTTATTTAAAAACAAACTGGTAGACATCTTTTTGGTATAAAAAGATAACATTATTTCAAACAAACTGATAGTCATCTTTTTGATAGACATCTTTTTTTGGTATTTCAACCATCACGATTTTTCGTTCATCCTAATAGTTCATATGCAAACTACTGTATAAAATGCTCAAGATACATTGCTGTATCGATTCTGCATGCTAAGGCCTCTCCATATCTTTAAGGTGAGACATAATCTGCAGGTCCATAAGGCTCAAACAATTCAGCAAAGAATCCCTTCTTTCTCTTTGGGTTCCATCCCATGTCTTTGCACAGTTGATCATTATACCATATATGAAGGGCACCGATGCATGATCTGCGGTAATATCGACCAGAATATTGCTTCCGATATTGGTCCCATTTTTCAGCATCTTTTTCCATCTCCTTTATGCTAGGTAACTTGAATGTGCTATCAAGAAGCTCTGCTATCCACCGGCATCTCATTTCTGAAGTGTACAAGTTCGCAACACTTTCTGAGAATCCAATCACTGCTAGCTGTGGAATTCGCGGATGAATGCATTCCCTGAAGAATAAAAACTCCCTAAGAAATTTTGGTCCTTGTACAATTTACACATCATGAAACTTGCCGACTTTTCCTGTTTTACAGGTAAAAAAAATTAGTCCTGAAGAGAGGAAAGGGAAAAACTATAGTAACCTGCAGAGAGGAACTGCTGAATCAGGGGACCCAAGTATGCAATCTTGAAACATTTTGGACTCAAAAATGTCTTTGAGCTTCTTTTCACCTTTAAATCCTGTAGCTAATATGACCAAGTCGGTCTCTAGTGTTGTATCCTCTCCTTGAACTTTAATGCCTTCTTTGCAGAAACTAAAACTGGGAGCTTTCTTCAGTATGATGCTTCCCTCTTCAACTTTATCATAGAATCCTTGTGGAACTGTTGCAATCAAACAAGAATTAAGTTCTTGAAGAAAACTATGCTTTGGAACCATTCCAAACTTTGCCAAACGGAGCTTCTTCTCGATATCGCTTTCGACGAATTTTGAAAATGCCAATCTCTGTGAATTTATTACAGATAAATCAGTCCAGTAGGACAACAAACTTTATGGTATAAAGCAAAGGGAAATTTACCAGAGGTGCAAGAATTGTTGCCAGCAGACTGAGTAGGAATCCTTCACCAGGCTTATGAACCATGAGCTCCGAGAAGCGGTTAAGATACAAATAAGGTAAGGGCACTCCCCATGGATTGTAATCAGGGATGTTCCAATGTTCAGTCCTGTATAAAACTCTGCAAGGATGTTCAACCCCTGCATATATAAAGATAATAATGACCATAAGATAAAAACTTTCTGTGCCAAATCTCAATAAAACTCGTACTATTTTGCTACCATTTGCTATAGAGCACTCCATTGCAATATCCATTGCAGATTTTTGGGACCCCACGACAGTAACTCGCTTGCCTCTTACAAAGTCTGTAGCACTTTCACAATCCATGTTGGCATAGTCCATAGAATGTATCACGTCACCATGGAATGCTTCCGGGCCCTTGTCAGGAGGGAATTCAGGAATGTTTGGAACATCACTGAATCGTCCAATGCAAAGGATGACAAAGTCCACTTGGTAAGCCTGTGTTTTTGCTAAATATTAATTAGGATCGTAAGGTTTTAGGAAAGAGCATGACTGAATTACAATCACTTGATCAAAACTTGCCGAAACCATGCACTTAGATCATATCCCACGAAAAATATTGATGTAACTAATCACTAACATAGTAGATAGGCATACCTCAGTTGAAAGCTGGTTCTGTGTGTCCTGTGCTTCAACTATCCATTTCCCCCTTGAGCTGAAGGGCTCCCCATTTCCACCCCACAAGCTCCATGACTGCATCTCTTCATCGGATGCGCCTTGATACTTGATGCCAAGTACTTTAGTACTGAACTTGATGTGCTTAAGCAAGTCAAAATGATGTGCATATGACTGCAGGTAATCCAAGACTTGATATTGGTTCGGAAAGAGTTCCGTGACTGAATCTGGCCAGGGAAAATCTGAGAACTGATATGCTGGTTTTGGAGTCTGCAGCTTTGTAGTCTCTACTGTATTAATCCATGCTCCTCCAATGCTGTTTCTTGCTTCAAAAACAATTGGATTAAAACCCTTTGAGACTGTGTATTTACAGGCAAGAAGGCCACTAACACCAGCTCCAATAATTGCTACCTGTTTCTCCATTGCTTCTTTTTTTTTTTCCTTTCCTACAGCAGCTAGTCTCTTATGTACTTAAAGATCGATCGCAAGAGAAGTTTCTACATAATCTGCCAACCTTATCTACTTCTACTTCAACCAATAAACTTGTTTGACATCCATTTTTTTTCCACTCGTATTAGTTTTTTCTCTGTTGACAAGAATGAGTTGATTTGATGCCTTACTTGTTGCACGATATATTTTTTATATTTTTATTCAATATCTTAAATATTTCATTATTATTCTATTTTAAATAAAATTTAGATTTTAACAATTTAATAAATATCATGAATTATTGCCTTTGTTTTAATTATTGATGATAAATTTTGAATTATTATTTAGTTTTATTACTTTTGAAAATATAATATTTTAAAAAATTATGAAATAGTATGTATTTTAAAATAATTTATTTTTTTGTTAAGATTTGATATAAATAGATTGTTTTTACAATATTACTGTTTCATTGCCGGTCATGAGATTCGGGTAAATACAAAACTCCATACTAAACATGTATTGCATTTACCACAGCCTCTTTTTTGTAGAAGTTGAATGAAAGTGCAATTCTCAATAGGATTACCTCCATGTCGATGGTAAGGAACAAAGACAGATGTAAATCCTAATTAAGAACGTAAGGGTGCTGAGAGATGACAGGGTCTGGTCAAGATTAATACAGCAAAATTAACATGGTAGACTCGTAAATAAGTCGGTTCTTCTAACATCAAATCTTGCTCTCTTAGCTCATAAATATTGTTTAATCTTGATCATTAAGCACCAAATGATATTTAATGGAACTCGCATGTTGACTCAAATTCCTGCATATCGAAAGCAATGAAAAAATAGATGGCTGTCTTTCGGTTAGGGGGAAAGTGGAATCATCCAGCAAAGTTATCCAGCGGCTACCCGCAGCTCTTATCGTTATGCTACAACCTGGCTAGAGATACTGAAGCCATTGATGCGGATCTTGTCTTCCTGTTTACCGACACAGATTTCAGGACCTAGCATACAATGCATTAATATAAATTGCTTAATATAAATATACTGTCCCC